>Ga0247611_10006676_pt1 | contig 14712 bp, 10 predicted proteins | sample 177DNAGHGhighgp2_FD_192422 | JGI IMG/M metagenome (GOLD analysis project Ga0247611, IMG submission 192422) | Sheep rumen microbial communities from Palmerston North, Manawatu-Wanganui, New Zealand - 1770 DNA GHGhigh gp2 | ecosystem: Host-associated > Mammals > Digestive system > Stomach > Rumen...
GCCATGTCTCAACAACATTATCCCCCTTTATTTCGCTTGTTTTCCTTAAACGGTTACCGTAGAACCTCGGGGGATGTGGCAATGTATTCCTAATGGCCATTTCCTCTTCAGCACAGGCAATAATCGTGCTGTACAGTTCGCTTTTGTATTCTTCAAGCGATAGTTGATAACGGCTAAACAGCCAGTAGCCCTGCACGATGCTGTAGGCTACGATGGCACAGATGGTCAGGCCATATATGAACTTAAATCTACTTTCCATGCTGCAAAAGTACATATTTATTATGAACCCGCGCCCGAAAGAATCCGAAAAATGCCAAACAGTAATAATTCAGTAATAATTATTTTCTTTTACGGGGTATAATAGCCCTATCTTTGCACCCGATTTCACATCAAAACGTAAATAAAATGAAGAAAAGAGTATTATTTATCGCCCTCGCCTCTGCCCTTGTCAGCACAATGATGGCACAAGAAGTAGAGCACAGGAAGGAAGTGTATGTAATCAAGGCAGGCAAAGCCTCAGGAATTAACACTGCTACACCCGTTGAGCAGAAAGAAATCGGCAAGGCAGTGATGGAGTTTATGTATGACTACAAGTACTTGACTGACACAACCGATGTGAGTCAGACAGAGACTGACCGAATGACACTGCAAGTGACTTATGGTATGTCGAAGTTCACGAGTTTCCGAGCCATGCAGATTGATTCACTTATTCGCGTCTCAACAGCTGAACAAATCCGGGCTAACCCAGACAGTTACATAGGCGGCGAGACGTTTAGCATCTTCAAGAACTATCCGCAGGGGCGCTTCACCGTCATCGACAAGGTTTCCACGGACTGGTTCTTATACGAAGAGGACATTCCCACGCAGGAATGGACGCTGACCGACGAGACGTGTGAGATATTGGGCTATGAATGCAAGAGTGCCGTGTGTGACTTCCGTGGTCGACGGTGGACGGCATTTTATACTGACTCAGTTCCCGTTGCCGATGGACCGTGGAAGTTTGGTGGCCTGCCGGGGTTCATCATGCAAGTCTATGACGAGGGGCATCAGTATGAGTTTACCTGTGTGGGCATAAACTCCAAGGCCGACCGAGCCATCACCATACCCGAAGTGCCGTTCAACAAAACCACTCGCCCAAAATTCTATGCCACCAAGTTAAGGTTTGACACCGATCCCTTCGCATATATGATGAACGTAAATGGTGTCAACGTGCAAGTGAAGGGTGCCGACGGCCAACCTCGTACAGACATCACTCAACCGCGAACCTTACAATACGACTACATCGAACGCGACTGGAAGTAATATCTTATGAAACGACTCGCCATCCTATTATTATACGTGTACCTTCACCTGCCCTTCTGCTACGGACAGGTGAAGGCACTTGTTGGCTCTGTGACCGACGAGGAAAGTGGTGAGCCTGTGGCTGGTGCCATCGTGCAGGCCGTCGGCGGGAAAAACTATACTTTCACCACCAATGACGGGCGTTTCTCCTTAAAGGGTGAGGCACGACAAATCCGTGTGCAGTCAATGGGCTATCGTAGTATCGTGGTAGATGTTAAAGAAAGTCCGATGCACATCAAGATGAAGGCGGAGGCCACACAACTGAAAGACGTTATCATCAAGGCTCCCGACATTATCCAAAGAAGCGACACACTGGTCTATTCCATGAGCAAGTGGGCGCAAAAACAAGACCGCAACATGGCCGACGTGCTACGTCGCTTGCCAGGCGTGGAGGTGGCAGAGAACGGAAGCATTAAGTACAACGGCGAGCCTATCAACAAGTTCTATATCGACGGTTCTGACTTTGTAAACGACCGCTACGGCGTGGCCACCAATAACATTTCCCCTGACGACGTGTCCAGCGTGGAGATTATGGAGAACCACCAGCCCGTGAAGGTGCTTGAAGGACTGGAGTTCTCACAGCAAGCCGGACTGAACATCAAACTTAAAGAAGCCGCCCGCGCCCGCTGGATTGGCATCCTGAATGGCGGCATGGGTGCTAAACCTCTGCTCTACGATGCATCTGTGTTTGCCATGCGCATTGCCAGGAAATGGCAGAACATGGAAACGTTGCGACTGAACGACACGGGATGGAACCCCAGCAGCCAGAGCCAGAGGCATACTGACAACACGCTCCCAGGCAGTGGCTATAATGACAATCCGTGGCCAGACTATATCGCCATCGGCATCACCTCTGCGCCGCTTGACGAACTGCGCACCCGTGACAATCTATCGTTTCTGGCACAGTCGAGCAATTCCCGTCATGTAGCCGATGGTCTTGATGTCAAGCTGAATGCTACCTATCAAGCTGACCGTTTGGACTTCACCAATTCCTGCACTACTCGTTATTTCGACAAGAATATACCATCGTTCTTAGAACAGAACTCTATGCGCAGCCACGAACACCAACTAAACGGCGAATGGTCACTGCAACTGAATCGACGTAATAACTATCTGAAGGACAATCTCAGCGTGGATGCCCTGTGGAATCGTGCTACGTCTGCCGTCAGCGGTACGCAAACACTACAGCAACAGTCCGACCTCCCATCCTTTGACATCACCAACGATTTGCAACTGGTTCGCCGAATCGACAGCCACCTACTGACCATCTCGTCGCACAACCGCTATGCCCATCGACCCCATTCGCTTACTGCCGATAACATTCTGCAAGACCTCACTACTGACGACTTCCGCTCTGTTGCCGAAGCCCGCTATGGCTGGCTACTCCGTCGTTGGTCGTTCTACGCCCGTGGCGGCATAGACCTCAATCTGCACCATTTCCAAAGCAGTCTCAGTGGTCTCATGCTGCCCGACTATCCTTTAGATGGTCGTCGAAACTTCATCGTCCTCAAAACTTACGCCTCGCCCGAAGCCCGTTATCAGCACCGTCGCTGGTGGCTTACGTTCTCGCTGCCCATTGGCCACTATTATTATCATGTGGCAGACCGACTGGCCGACACCTCTACGGGAAAGCACTTCGTGACCATCTCACCAATGGTCTATGTTCGCCACCAACTCACGGCCAAGACCGAGCTCTCTGCTTATCTCAACTACAGCCTCCAGCCTGTAGCGCCAAGCAGTTACACGAAAACCATCGTTATGTCTGACTTCCGAAACCTCACTTTTCAGACACCATCCACAGAATGCATACAGCAACATTCGGCTTTCGTCAGAATGCGCTATCGAAACCCCATCACCTCGCTCTTTGCTAATCTTTCTGTCAAATACCAACAGGATTATCAGCCCTTGATGCAAAACCAGCTGTTCATCGGTGACCGCATTCTTACTGCTTTTGTCAATTGTGGAAACAACATCTCTATCACCCAACTCAATGGCGGCATCAGCAAAGGTCTTTGGTCAGCTAAAATCACCGTAGGCATTGATGCGTCTTTCGGGCACTCCAGCGCCAGGATGATGCGGCAGAACGTGGAACAGCCTTACACCTCAACCTTCATCACCCTTGCGCCCAAGTTCACTTGCAAATTCACGCGCTGGCTCACCACAGACTATCGCCTGACTTACACAAACAATCAATATGAGGTCGATGCAGTAAAGGCCATCCACAGTGCTTTACGTCAAAACCTCTCTATTACGTTCCTACCTACCGACCAATGGCATATTGCTTTCGGCGCAGAGCATTACTTCACTCGCTTCTCCAACGGCCAGACCGCCAGCATCACTTTCCTCGATGCTTCTGTCCGCTGGCTGCTTTCCAAACACATTGACCTCGCTCTTGCCGCCACCAATCTCCTTGACGAATCATACTATCGCTACACCTCCTTTGGCTCACTCTCAGAATCTTTGTATTCCTTCAAAATACGACCAAGAAATATAATCATCAAAATGCAAATCAAGATATAGTAACGAAACAAATGAAAACAAAGAAGATTTGGAGAATCGCTTTTATGATGCTTGCTGCTTTCTCCCTCGCCTCTTGCAAGCCATCGGCACGGCAAACGGCGGCAGATGCGGAACAGCCGACCGACAGCACCGAGGCGGTGACCAGTGCGGACGCCCAGTCTATATCCACGGCTCACGCCATACACCAATGAACTATGAAGCTGTTCGTGACGCTATGCCAGAGTATTTTCGTTTACTACGAGAAGAAGAGCATCCTGCCGTCAGAGCCATTCTTGGACATTTCATGTTTAGTTTCATCCACCCCTATAATGACGGAAATGGAAGAATGAGCCGCTTCATCATGAACACGATGCTTTCCACGGGTGGGTATTCATGGACAATAATTCCTCTTGAAAGACGAGACGCTTATATGCAAGCATTGGAGAAAGCCAGCATAGAGGGCGATATTGCAGACTTCACAAAGTTGATTGCATATTTACTAAGTTAGTTTCAATATCTGATAATGTGTTAATCCCTGACGAGTAAATGCTCATCAGGGATTGTCACATTATCTTATATATTATATATAGTAGCGAGAACTCAACATATCTCCTTCGCTCGATGAAATTCACTTTTCTGCCCTTATATCGGCAGAAGCGCATGTAGTCGTGGAAGATGTTGCAGTTGTATGCGCTTTTTGCAAGTGATTTGTTCATTTCTGAGTAATCAAAATGTTTCACATTTGGAATAGTTATGCTAGTAAGACCAGTACACCCAATAAATGCTTTCTTTTTAATAGTTATGACACCTTTTGGGATAATCAAATCTTTTATTTCCGTGTTTTTATCAGAATAGAGATGATGGGCATAATATAATGAATAATTCTATATATTCAATCATCAATAACGATTCAGGGCGTGCATCGATGGATGCACGCCCTGAATATGTTTAATAACAACATTATTATATGAATATGTAGTTGTGTTGTCCCGAAGTCCCATTCTTGATTTTAAGGGGAGATCTTCCTAAATATGGCTACAACGGGTATTCCTCGAAAGCATAGAGGACTGTAGAGAGATAGCGTTCGCCGGTGTCGGGTAGTAGTACAACGATGTTCTTGCCTGCATTCTCGGGACGGCTGGCGATTTGTGATGCGGCAAAGGCAGCAGCTCCAGCAGAGATGCCGACGAGGAGTCCGTCCTGCTGCGCCAGCTGGCGTGCTGTGCGGATGGCATCGTCATTATCCACATCAACTACTTCGTCCACTATGCTTGCATCGTAGTTCTTGGGTACGAATCCCGCTCCTATGCCCTGGATCTTGTGCGGTCCGCTCTGTCCTCCGTTGAGCACTGGCGATGAGAGAGGCTCCACGGCAATGACTTTGATATTGGGGTTCAGTTCCTTGAGTCGTTTGCCAGTACCAGAAACCGTGCCACCGGTTCCCACTCCAGCAACGAAGATATCGACCTTTCCGTCGGTATCGGCCCATATCTCCTCGGCAGTGGTGGCATAGTGCCTGGCAGGGTTCGAAGCATTGTCGAACTGCTGAAGGATGATGCTTCCCGGAGTGGCGTCGCGCAGTTCTTCCGCCTTGCGTATGGCACCCGGCATGCCGTCCTTACCAGGAGTGAGGACTACGGTGGCTCCGTATGCCTTGACGAGGTTGCGACGCTCCACGCTCATGGTGTCGGGCATGGTGAGCACCAGTTTATAGCCTTTCACAGCAGCCACGAGGGCGAGTCCCACTCCGGTGTTGCCACTCGTAGGCTCTATGATTGTGGCGCCTGGCTTGATAAGGCCTTTCTTTTCAGCATCCTCCACCATAGCCAAGGCGATGCGGTCTTTCACACTTCCGCCTGGATTGAAATATTCCACTTTGGCAATCAGAGGTTTAGAAAGATTCTTTTCTGCTGAGAATTTTCCCAGCTCAACTAACGGCGTGTTGCCGATTAAATCTGTGAGTTTACTATATATTTTCATAATTAAATTAGAATTTTTTATTAAATTAGGAATGAGGAAACCTGTGATTAAGCCAAGTGAGAAATGCTAAGCTGGCTTAAGCATTTCCATGGCGAAGCAGGTTCAACGAAGTTAATTAGGGATTAGGAATTTTGCCATGCGGACGAGTTTTTTATTTCTACGGAGTTAGAGGAGAGAAGGAGAAACAACCTGACGGTTGTTTTACCTTGAGGAAGGGATTCTTTTATAATGAGGAAATTGCTTTGTATATGGTATGAATGGTTTAAAAATGTAGTGCCTGACTCTATTTGTCAGATGGTTTAAAAAAGTTTTACGGCTTGACGGGCGCACACAAGGTACGCCCCTACAGTAGATGAGCAACGTACAACATCGTCGACAAAGCATGTCCCATACGACATTCGGTGTGCGTACAACATTGTTGACAAAGTAGGCCCATACGACATTCGGTGTGCGTACAACATTGTCGACAAGGTAGGTCCCATACGACATTCGGTGTGCGTACAACATCGTTGACAAAGCATGTCCCATACGACATTCGGTGTGCGTACAACATCGTCGACAAAGCATGTCCCATACGACATTCGGTGTGCGTACAACATTGTCGACAAGGTAGGTCCCTACGGTGGATGGGTTGGCTTCATCATTAATTTGAGGCAAATTTACGAATAGTTTTTGTAATACAACTGTTTTTTTCAGATTTTGTCGAAAGCCTGTGACAAATCGTCGAGGATATCGTCGATATGCTCTGTTCCGATGCTCAAGCGGATAGTAGCAGGCGTGATGTTCTGTTGCTTCAGCTCTTCAGGCGACAGCTGCGAGTGGGTTGTGGTGTAAGGATGTATGACCAGGCTCTTCACATCACCCACATTGGCAAGCAGCGAGAAGATCTGCAGCGAGTCGATGAATTTCCATGCTTCCTGTTCCCCACCCTTCACCTCGAATGTGAATATGGATGCAGCCCCGTTAGGATAATACTTTTTAAAGAGCTTATGATCGGGATGTGAGTCAACCGCCGGATGATTTACGTTCACCACCTTAGGATGCTTGTTTAGGAAATCGACCACTTTCAGTGCGTTTTCCACATGGCGTTCAATTCTTAAACTCAGTGTTTCCACTCCCTGCAGGAGTATGAATGCGTTGAACGGAGATATTGCGGCTCCTGTATCACGCAGGAGGACGGCACGTATGCGAGTGACGAAAGCCGCCGGTCCAGCCACGTCGGCAAACACCGCGCCGTGGTAGCTTGGATCTGGCTTAGCCAGCGTAGGGAATTTGTCGGCATTAGCTTTCCAGTCGAAATTACCGCTGTCGATGATGACACCTCCGAGTGATGTTCCGTGTCCGCCGAGGAACTTAGTGGCAGAATGTACCACGATGTCGGCTCCATGCTCTATAGGACGTATGATGTAAGGAGTGGCGAAGGTGTTGTCGATGATAAGAGGTATGTTGTGGCGATGTGCCACCTCAGCCACAGCCTCTATGTCGGTGACACCCGAGTTTGGATTTCCGAAAGTCTCTGCAAATACAGCCTTGGTGTTAGGCTTTATGGCTTTTTCCAACGCTTCGAGGTCGTTGATCTTCACTATAGTGTTGGTTACACCTTGGTTTACCAGTGTATGTGTGATAAGGTTGTAGGAACCACCGTAGAGGTCGTCGGCAGCCACGATATGGTCGCCAGCCCCCGCAATATTCTGGAGTGCGTATGTGATAGCCGCAGCCCCACTTGCCACAGCCAGTCCAGCCACACCTCCCTCCAAGGCAGCCACACGGTCTTCAAAGACTCCCTGGGTGGAATTGGTGAGACGTCCGTAGATATTTCCCGCATCGCGCAAGCCGAAACGGTCGGCAGCATGCTGTGAGTTGCGAAAGACGTATGAAGTGGTTTGATAGATAGGCACTGCACGAGAGTCGGTTGCAGGATCTGGTTGTTCTTGGCCCACATGGAGCTGAAGAGTTTCGAAATGTAGATTTTTTGTTGCCATGATTTCTTTAGTTTTAAGTTTAGAATCGACAAATTATTGATTTCGGGTGCAAAGTTAGGCAAACAAGACGTTTATTCCATGTTTTAAATTATTATTTGGAAGATTTTTCTACATATTAACATTTTTAAGGTAATAAATTCTTTTTATCATATATTTTTCTTTATCTTTGCCGAAAATCATTCCTAAAGCAAGTATATATGAACAAATTGGATTCTACAGACATAAGGATCATGCAGCTGTTGCAGGAAAATGCAAAGCTGACTACCAAGGAGTTGGCAGAAAAAGTCAGCCTGAGCACCACCCCCACCTTTGAACGTCTGAAACGCCTGGAGCGCGAGGGGTATATCAAGAAATACACTGCCATACTCGACGCCGAAAAATTGAATATGGGCTTTATGGTGTTTTGCCATGTGAAGCTGAAAAACATGAATCGCCAGATAGCCGATGATTTCGAGCACAGGATACAAGATATTCCCGAAGTGACGGAGTGCTACAACACATCGGGAAACTTCGACTTCACACTTAAAATCCATGTGGCCGACATGCAGCAATACCGTGAGTTTCTGTTCAACAAACTGGGAAAAATCGAAAGTCTTGGTACGCTTGAAAGTGTGTTTGTGATGAAAGAAATAAAGCATAATTACAGTGTTACAGTTGACAAGTAAACAAGTATACGAGTAGACAAGTTGGTTGTGATAATTGACGAGTTGGTTTCAGGAGAGGATGAACTGTTTTCAGTTTACAGATAATGTGATAAAAGTGGGTTATTGCAACAAAACGGACAATAATTGCAACAAAATGGATAATAGTATTTGTTATGTATTAGTAATTTTGCAACGTGAAAATTTGCAAAAACTACAATAACACAAAATGAAAACATTACTAAGACTAACAATGATGACTGCCTTCATCCTATGCAGCATCACGACAAAAGCACAAAGCGACGAGAAGTTGCTCGTTCACTATGATTTCAAGAATGTGAGTGGCACGAGTGTGCCAGATGCTTCGGGCAACGGAGCAACAGCCCGACTGGTAAACAATGCAAAGGTGGAAGAGATGGGCAGCTACAACATTCTCAACCTGGGTAATTCAAATGGATATCTGAATATGACTTCGGCGGCAGGTAAGCAGCTGATTTTAACCGACACATATTCTATTTCCACCTATTATTTTGTGGAAGAGAACGCCTCTCTCGAAGGCAACGGCTATTTTCTGTGGGCATTTTCGACTTCATCGTCCGTGACCGACGTAGCAGGAAAATATTCTGCCTATAGGCTGAATGCCCAGCGGGTAGCCACATCCACAGGAGGCTATACCAACGAAGTGGGCATAGAGACAGGCGTAGCCAGTGCCAAGGGAATCTGGAAGCACGTGGCATACGTTCAGCATGGCTCTAATGCCAGCCTATATATAGATGGTGTGCTGATAGGCAGCGTAACGAACATGCCAACCAACAGTACTGTCTATGGAACTACGGCACCTACATTATGCTGGTTGGGCCGTGCACCGTTCACGGCTGACAACTATCTAAGGAACACAAAGATAGCCGATTTCAGAATATATTCAAATGCACTGACAGATGCAGAGGTGTCGGCATTGGCAGGCAAGCGCAAGGACCTCACCTATCAATACGAGCACGGGAGTTCAGGCGACAAGACCCAGCTTCTTGCAGCTATAGCCGATGCTGAAACATTCCTTGCCAGTGCATCCATAAGCGACTATATGATTGGCGCGGTGGAGGATTTCCGCGACCAGTTGGTTTTAGCCCAGCAGTGTGCCGATGCCGAGATGTCGTCGCAAGCATTTATCAACACCCGCCTGCAGGCTCTGAAGACAGCGCGCCAGACGCTCGAAGCCTACAAGGGCTTGGAGTTCGACATATCCAACCTGACCGATGCCTATGACACCGAACGCGGGTTCCGTCATCCAGGCGGACTGCATACCGATGCCGACTTCGAGCGTATCAAGGCACAGCTTGCTGCAGGCAACACAAAGGTGACACAGGCTTGGAACCTGTTGCTGTCGTCGGAATATTCAAGATCTGACATAGCTACATGGCCAACCGAAACGATTTGGCGCAGCGGCAGTGGCGACAACTATCTTAATGCCGCCCGCGGCGCACACATGGCATATCAGAATGCATTGCGCTGGAAGATCGGCGGCACGAAACCCAATGCCGACGGAGCAGTGAGGATACTGATGGCATGGGTGGATGGCGCCAAATACGTGAGCGGCAACACGAACCTCTCGCTCGCCAGCGGGCTCTACGGTTATGAATTTGCACAGGCAGCCGAACTCATGCGCGACTACAGCGGCTGGAAGCGCGAGGATTTCAAGCGTTTCCAAGATTGGATCAAGCGTGTGTGGTATCCAGTATGTATCGATTTCCTTCGCCGCCGCCACGGCACATGGGAAAACGGAGCCAATCCAGGTGCCGGCGGTCCACGTCCGGGTCACTACTGGAGCAACTGGGGATTGTGTAACGCTCTGGCTGTGATGAGTTTCGGTATTCTTTGCGACGATGTTCACATGTATAACCAAGGTCTTTCATATTATAAATACGACCAAGTGGGCAACTGGGTAGACGTGACGAGCGGTCAGGTAAACAACATCGGTCTGACCGAATATCTTGGCAACCTCGTGCCAGCATGGCGCGACGATGCCCGCGGTCCTTACGGCAAGCTTGGACAGATGCAAGAGAGTGGCCGCGACCAAGGGCACACCACCATGGCTCTCGGTCTGGCAGTTGACATCTGTCAAACGGCCTGGAGTCAGGGCGATGACCTCTACAGCTATATGAACAACCGCCTGGCAGCCGGAATCGAAGGAGTGGCAGCATATAACTACGGCAATGTAAACAATGTGCCTTGGACGAACTACGGCTATGCCGACTGCCGCACTGCATGGCATAACCTATGGCTTCAGACCGGTCCAAACGAAGGCAGCCGCGGACAGGTGCGTGGTTACTGGGCACGCATCGTGGGACACTACGAAGGAGTGAAGGGTGTTAAGATGAAATACAGCGAGATAGCCCTCAACAACATGGGAATCGACGGTGGCGGAGCCGGCGGCAGTTCAGGTGCCTACGACCATTTGGGATGGAGCGTACTCACGAGCACGCACAACGGCATGGCAACCGATGCCACGAAACCCACTCTGCTCACTCCAAAGATGACGGTGAACGGCAAAGTGGTTTATCACAACGAACTCGGAGGTCTCACCAACACATACCTTCCCAACACCAACACAGGAGTTGTACCAGGCACCATCATAACTCTGTCGCCTATGCTGCCTACTGGAACCACTGACACAGGCAACTGGAAATGGAACACCGGTGAGACTACCAAGGATATAACTATAGCCGCCAACAAGAGCTATGTTTATCGCGCCACCTACACTAACGAGAACGGAGTGGAGAGTGAGCAGGTGTTCAGCATCTACGTTCAGGGCGACTGCAGTCCGTTCGGTATGAATGGCTGGGCACAGGTAGACGGCAAGAATGTGGACGACATAGAGAATATAGAGGTGTTCTACGGCAATGACGTGGTGATGGGCATCAACGGCGAGGGCGGTTATGGAGGCATACAATGGGACAACGGCACCACTGATGCCACCCGCACCATCAGAGCCATCCGCGACCGCGAAGTTTATGGAGCGTACATCACCCAAGGCGGTCGTCGTCAGGCAGTAAAATTCAATATTCATGTGATTACCATACGTCCGAGAATCATACATAACGGCATGGAGCTTATCGACAGCACAACCGTCATTGTGAAGAAAGGCGACAATGTGAGTATTTCTCCTATGGTTGCCAGTTCGTTCAGCGGCACCAAGTATGAATGGAGCAACGGCGAGACCACTTCAAGCCTTACCTTCGAGAATATTGAAGAGAGCCAGATTGTAACACTCAACTTCAGTTCCAACGAGGGCAGCTATACGCAAGACTACAAGATTTTGGTGGTAGATGAAGAGAACGGCTACGACTTGGCCGACGGCGACTATCTGATCATGTATGTTCCGACAGGCGAGATATTCACTTATTCCGACGGAGAATACTCATGGTCGGCTCCACAAGAAAGTGGCGATGGCAATTTCATAGACGGCCAGGTGTGGACCACAATTAAGAGCACAGACACAAAGCCGTATAAATACAAGTTTTACATGAAGTCGGAGGACAAATATCTGTCGTCGCTGGGAAGACTGTCCGCCTCAGGGAGCACCTTCTACATATACAATGCCATAGGCACTGACTTATGTGTGCCAAAGGGAACAAGCAACCTCACCGGAGGCTACTGGGATGTGACTTCAGATGGCAATCTGAGTACCACAAAGCAGAAGACGCTTATTGGCTTCCCATTCAGGTTTATTCCTGTGAGCGAGGCAATCACCGGCATCAGCAGCTTGGAAACCGACATTGACGAATCCGGAGCATGGTACACTCTCACCGGAGTTCGCATCGAAGGCAAACCTCAGATACCAGGCATCTATATTCACAATGGAAAGAAAGTGATTATGCGATAATCTCTGTTTTGGGCCATTAAGGTCTATGTATAAATACATTATACATTTTTTAGTTAATTGTAGAAGAGGGCCGAATCCATTAGTTTGGATTCGGCCCTTGATATAATTTGGATGTTGAGTTATTGCTAATATTTCCTATTCCACAGTAACGGATTTAGCGAGGTTACGAGGTTGGTCCACGTCCTTTCCCTTGCACACAGCTATATAGTATGCCAGCAGCTGAAGAGGGATAGTAGCGAGCAATGGCTCGAAACATTCCATGGTTTTAGGCAGTTCTATAAACTCGTCTGCCATGGCTTTCACTTTGTCGTCGTCTTGCGATACGAGTGCGATGACATGTCCTTTACGCGCCTTGATTTCCTGAATGTTGCTCATAAGCTTTTCGTAGAGCGCATTTTTAGTGGCTACCACCACCACCGGCATTTCCTCATCGATGAGAGCGATTGGTCCGTGCTTCATCTCGGCGGCCGGATAGCCCTCAGCATGTATATAACTGATTTCCTTGAGTTTCAAAGCACCTTCAAGAGCCACAGGATAATTAAATCCACGACCGAGATATAGGAAATTGCGTGCATAGGTAAACACTTTAGCTATCTCATGAATTTTGTCGTTGCAGTCATTGAGCAGTTGTTTCTGTTTGTCGGGAATGGTGTAGAGTTCTTTCACGTATTTCACATACTCATAGTTGTCGATTGTTCCGCGCGCCTTAGCCATAGCAAGAGCAAGCATAGAGAGTACAGTGACTTGCCCGGTGAAAGCCTTCGTGGATGCCACTCCGATTTCAGGTCCCACATGAATATAGGATCCGGTGTTAGTGGCTCGCGGTATGGATGAACCAATAGCATTGCAGATGCCATAGATGAATGCTCCACGCTTTTTAGCCAGTTCCACAGCAGCCAGAGTGTCGGCTGTTTCGCCCGACTGTGAAATGGCTATCACCACGTCGCGGTTGTCGATAACAGGATTGCTATATCTGAATTCCGAAGCATATTCCACCTCCACTGGAATCTGGCAGAAGTTCTCGATGAGCTGCTTACCGATGAGTGCGGCATGCCAACTCGTTCCGCATGCCACGATGATGAAACGACGTGCATTAATTAGTTCCTTTTTGTAATCGATGACGGCAGATAACACCACATTATTGAGGTCGACATTCACACGTCCTCGCATACAGTCTTTCAGACATTCCGGCTGCTCAAAAATCTCCTTGAGCATGAAATGCGGATAGCCGCCCTTTTCAATCTGCGAGAGGTTGAGGTTGATTTTCCTGATTTCGTGTTCTATCTTCTCGTTGTTGATATTCACGAATTCCACATTGTCCTTATTTCGATTGATTACAGCAATTTCCTTGTCGTCGAGATAGACCACCTTGTCGGTGTATTCTATTATAGGCGATGCGTCTGATCCCAGGAAGAACTCGCCTTCACCAATTCCCACTACCAGCGGGCTGCTCTGTCTTGCAGCAATGATTTCGTCGGGATTATCCTTGTCGATCACCGCCATGGCATAGGCTCCAATCACCTGATGAAGAGCCATACGTACAGATGTAAGCAGGTCTACACCCTTCTTGGTGCGTATATAATCAATGAGCTGGACGAGCACCTCGGTGTCGGTATCGCTCTTAAACTCCACACCCTTTTTCTGGAGTTGTTCTTTGAGCACTGCATAATTCTCTATGATTCCGTTGTGTATGATGGCGAGATTTCCCGACCCACTGATATGTGGGTGAGCATTACGGCTGTTAGGTTCTCCATGGGTAGCCCATCGCGTATGTGCAATTCCGATGGTGCCAGTAATGTCTTTTCCTTCGACATACTTTTCCAGATCAGCCACCTTACCTTTTGTTTTATACACTTGCAAACCAGAATTGCCTGTGATAAGAGCCAATCCGGCGCTGTCATAACCTCTGTATTCCAATCGTTTCAGACCCTTCACCAAGATTGGGTAGGCCTGGCGCTTACCGATATATCCTACGATTCCACACATATTGGTTAAATGAATAATTAAGAATGATAAATATTTTATTTTAGATGACGAGTAAACAAGTTGGTTGTAGTTTATTATCTAAACCGTTATTTCGAGTAGTTCTGTATGTTCTATTGTATTTATTTCGATATGTTTTGTTGTTGCAGGCAGGAGGATGGTGTTTCCTCTGCTTACAGCTAATTGCTCTTTAGACTCAACATCGGTAACCACTGCATTTCCATTCATACACATGAGTACAACGAATGAGTCGACATTTGAATAGTCCTTTTCTATAGTCTTGTCGGCCACAAGCAGGCTGGTTGTAAAATGTTTGCATCTGACAAGGTCAGCCTCCCCGTCACTGTTGATTTCATAAGAAACCTTATAGTCGTCGTGTGCTTTATAGTCAATGACATCCGCTGCC
>Ga0247611_10006677_pt1 | contig 14712 bp, 11 predicted proteins | sample 177DNAGHGhighgp2_FD_192422 | JGI IMG/M metagenome (GOLD analysis project Ga0247611, IMG submission 192422) | Sheep rumen microbial communities from Palmerston North, Manawatu-Wanganui, New Zealand - 1770 DNA GHGhigh gp2 | ecosystem: Host-associated > Mammals > Digestive system > Stomach > Rumen...
ACGTTTGAACCCAATATAAACATCGCGACGCCTCGGAACTATGTGTTAGGTCCTGGCGATGCAGTATATATCGACATCTATGGTGCTTCACAGAAGACGGTATCGGCAACGGTATCGCCTGACGGCTATATCACCATCGATGGTTTTGGACCTATTCACGTCAGCGGTCTGACCATCGGTCAGGCTAATGCTCGCATCAAGAGCAATCTGGGTGCCCGCTACAGCAGTTCCAAGATACAACTGTCGTTAGGACAGACCCGTACCATCACCGTCAACGTGATGGGTGAGGTAAAGAAGCCTGGCACCTACACGCTGTCGGCTTTTGCATCCGTGTTCCACGCTTTGTATATGGCAGGCGGTCCGAACGATTTGGGTACGCTGCGTAATGTGAAGGTATATCGCGACAACCATCTGGTGACAACGGTCGATGTCTATGACTATATCCTTAATGGCAAGCTGACGGGCAACATCAAGCTGACCGACAACGATGTCATTGCCGTTGGTCCCTACGACTGTCTGGTGAATATCACGGGTAAGGTGAAGCGTCCGATGTACTACGAGATGAAGAAGAGCGAGAGCATCGGCACTTTGATTCGCTATGCCGGAGGCTTTGCAGGTGATGCCTACACCCAGTCGGTACGAGTAGTGAGAAAGAACGGACGATTGTATTCTGTTTATAATGTCAACGAGTTTGACATGAGTTCCTTCCATGTAGCCGACGATGATTCCGTAAGTGTTGACTCCATCATCCCACGCTTCGAGAATATGGTGCAGATCAAGGGCGCTGTGTTCCGTCCAGGTATGTATCAGGTTGGCGACGACATCAACAGCGTGCGCACCCTGATAGAGGCTGCCGACGGCTTGACGGAGTTTGCTTTTACCAACCGTGCCGTCATGCACCGCATGAAGCCCAGCCGCACGTTGGAGGTGATCTCTGTTGACGTGAAAGGCATCATGGAAGGCACCATTGCCGATATGCCGTTACAAAACGAGGATGTGCTGTTTATCCCCAGTATCGAGGAGATGGAAACAGACAAGACGCTGACCATCTATGGTGAGGTGCGCTATCCTGGTACTTATAAATATGCCGACAACGAAACGCTGGAAGACTTCGTACTGCAGGCCGGAGGTTTGAAGGAAACAGCCTCGACGGTGAAGGTCGATGTGTCGCGACGCATTGTGAAATCAGATGCGCTGACCGCCGACAGTATCACCGCTCAAGTCTTTAACTTCTCGTTGAAGGAAGGATTCGTTGTTGACGGTCAGCCGGGCTTCGTCCTCCAGCCATACGATGAAGTGTTTGTACGCAAGAGTCCTGGTTTCAACAGGCAGGAGAATGTCTCGATTACTGGTGAGGTGTTGTTTGGAGGTACCTACACGCTCTCGAAGCACAACACTCGTTTGAGTGATCTCGTCAAGATGGCAGGTGGCCCCAACAGTATCGCTTACATCAAAGGTGCCCGTTTGGAGCGCAAAGCCAATGATGACGAAAAGAAACGCATGGAGGAAGTCTTTAAGATGGCGCGTGAGCAACAGCAGAAGAACCTGATGGAACTGGCAGCCAATAGTCAGAATGCCAATGTTCTTCAGGCAGCCCAACAAAACCAAGGTATCGCTTTGGAAAAATTCTATGTTCCCGACTACTATCCTATAGGCATCGAACTCGACAAGGCTTTGGCCAATCCAGGGTGTGATGATGACATCATCCTGCGTGAGGGCGACCGCATCACCATTCCGCAATACAATGGAATTGTGAAGATCAACGGTGCCGTTATGCACCCCACCTCTGTGGCCTTCGTCAAGGGTAAGAGCATCGACTACTATATCGACCAGGCCGGAGGTTTTGCCAGCGATGCCAAGAAGAGCCGCACCTATATATTATATATGAACGGCAAGGGAGCCAGGGTAGGGCACAATGCAAAAGCTCGTCCAGGCTGTGAGATCTTTGTTCCGACAAAAGCACAGGCTAAGATGAGCATTGCCGAGAAGCTGGCAGTAGGTACAGGTGTTACCAGCATCGCCACAATGATTGCTACATTGGCTAATGTATTGAAGTAAGAAAAGAATGGAAAACGAAAATAAGCAAAAAGCCCCTATTGATTTAGGGAAGATATTCAAAACGCTTGGGAAGAACAAGAAGTACTTCTTCATCGTCCTGCCTATTGTGTTTGTGCTGTCGTGTGTCTATATCCTCAGCATTCCCCGTTATTACAAGACGAATATCATCATTGCACCCGAAATAGAGAATCTGAAGTCAAGTGGTTCGTTAGGGTCATTGGCTTCCAGTTTCGGACTGAACTTGTCGAACCTGCAATCCAACGATGCCATCACCCCGATGTTGTATCCTGAACTTATCAAGGACTACGGATTTGTGGCAAGTTTCTGGGAAGTACCCGTTGAAGACAAGAAAGAGGACATCAAAACCACCTACTTCGATTATCTGCAGAACCACCAGAAGAGCGCATGGTGGACGCCTGCCATTGACGGACTCCGAAATCTGTTTGGAAAAGAGGAAGAAGAGGGAAAAGCGAGCAGCAGCAAGAAAAGTACTCAGATAAACCCCTATACCCTCACTAAGAAACAAAGTGATGTGGTCGGAGCTATTCAAGGAAACGTCAAGCTTAGCTACGACAAGAAGACCTACGCCATCACCATCAGCGTAGAAGACCAGAGTCCTGTGATCTGTAAAACAATCGCAGATACGGTAACTCATAAGCTTCAGACATTCATCACCGACTACCGTACGCGTAAGGCTCGTGTGGATGCTCAGTACTACCAGAAGCTGATGGATAAGGCCAAGAAAGAATACGAAGAAGTGCGCGACAAGTATGTACACATGGCAGATGCCAATACCGACGTGATTCTGGAGAGCGTAAGCTCGAAACTGGAAGACTTGGAAAACGACATGCAGCTCAAGTATAACACCTATACGACGCTGCAGACGCAGTATCAAGCCGCCAAAGCAAAGGTGCAGGAGCGCACACCCGCCTTCACCATCATCAAAGGTGCAGAAGTGCCTGTAAAGCCGGCAGGTCCCAAGCGCATGATCTTCGTTGCGGTGATGCTGATTCTTGCAACATTCTTTGTTTCTGGCTGGATATTGGCTAAGAAAAATTGATTTCGCGTCATTTCGTTTGCTTCATATTATCAGAATAGAACATGGTTATATCCTTAGTCCTTGTTTTTCTATTATGTCTGACATTGTCTTTCTTTGAAGAACGTATTAGAGAAAGAGATAAGATATTCATCTATATTCTGGTAGGGATAGCAATGATTCTGATAGCAGGACTACGTGAGCCTGGCTCCACCCCGGATTCAGATGGATACGAAATGATGCTGCATGGAAACACCGATGAAATATTGGAGGAAGCAACAGAGCCATCCTTTTCATTTATCTGTTCGATTATCAATTCCCTTTCATTAGGTGTCAATGCCTTATTTCTCACCTATGCTACGATTTCCATAGCCATTCACCTACCTATTCTCTGGAAACTATCCAAAGACTTTTCCTTCACCATTCTCACCGTTTACATTTCATACTATTTTATGATGCATGAGATGGTGCAGATACGTGCCGGAGTAGCTGTAGGGCTGTTCCTTTGGGCAATCTATTTTTATGTTGAAAAGAAACAAATGGCTGCTTTAGCTTGCATTCTCATCGGTATCTTGTTCCACTATTCTGCAGCAATGGGGCTGGTATTGTTTGGCTTGAGAAACGAATTGCCAAAGTGGCAGAAAATCGTGTTGTATTCGATTATACCTATTGGAATCGTGGTATATTTCAGCAATGTTGACATCTCGTTTTTAATTCCTGATTCATTGATAGGAAATAAGTTGACCATTTACCGTGAAATGCGCGATAAAGGTCTTGAAGACGAACTGGCGGGTTGGCCGATGGAACGAAATCTGCTCATTTGGATGAATTTCGTACTTTACTATGCCTGCATTTATTATCATGAATACCTCTCGAAATATTGCAAATATGTTGTTATAGCCATCAAGTTGCAAGCCGTCGGTTTTTGTTTCCTTTTCTTTGTACATGGCTTCAGTTCTGTATTGGGAAACCGCATGAATGACTACTTCGGCATTGCGACCATCATTCTGTGGACGGCATCCGTCTGTGCCATCACTCCGAAGTTTGTCAGTAGGATTATCAGCAATTCTATCTCTACACTCAGATTTGTGACGAGTATGCTGCTTTATGCTCTTTCATTGTTGTACTTATAATCGCATCGCTATGAGTCTCAAGAAAAATTTCGTATACAGCAGTATCCTGACCGCTTCGACCTATCTGATTATGATTATCGTGTACCCCTACCTGTCACGAACGTTAGGTCTGACAAATATTGGTATCGTCAATTTTATCGATAATTTGGTCAACTACTTCGTCTATGTATCCATGATGGGAATCACGACTGTAGGTGTACGCGAGATAGCAGCCGTGAGGAACAACCGGCAGCGGTTATCAAAAGTCTTTATCTCCCTGCTGTCTCTAACAGGCATTACGACGATATTAGCGATTCTTGCCCTATGGATTGCGATGTACACAGTACCCACGTTGGCACCTTATCGCGATTTACTGTATGTTGGCCTCATTAAACTGGTGTTTAATCTATTTCTGATGGAGTGGTTCTTTATCGGAATGGAGGATTTCAAATACATCACCCAACGTTCCTTGCTTGTCAAGTTTCTTTTTGTGGCCAGTGTGTTTATCTTCGTCAGAGAATCCTCGGACTATAAATTATTTTTTATTCTTTCCGTATCCACAGTTGTCATCAATGCACTTGTCAATTTGATATACAGCCGCCGTTTTGTCACCTATTCCTTCAAGGATATTGATATCCGACCATTTTGGATATCTTTTATAACAATGGGCATCTATGTACTGCTAACCAATGTATATACATCGCTGAATGTTGTGTGGTTAGGTTTTGTAACTGATACCGATCAGGTGGGCTACTTCACGACAGCAATCAAGCTGCATACCATTATCATGGCCATTCTCACGTCATTTAGCAATATCCTGTTTCCCCGTGTTTCCAATTTGTTGGCAGAAGGAAACAAAGAAGAATACTGGACAAAGATCAACACCTCCTTTGATGCTATTTTTCTCTTTGCCTTCCCCACCATCTGTTTCATGTTAACCGCAGGTCCTGAACTGCTACACATATTTGTCGGCGATGGTTTTGAGGGGGCCTATCTGCCGTTGCGTATCATTGCACCTCTTGTTCTCATCATCGGTATCGAACAAATCCTAGTTATTCAGATTCTGATGGCCATGCACCAAGACAATATCGTTTTGTGCAATTCATTCATCGGAGCTGTGGTTGCTCTGTTACTGAACATTTTACTCACAGCAAGTATGGGCGCGAGCGGTTCCGCAGTGGTTTGGATTATTACAGAGTGTGTCATTATGATAGCTTCCATGATTATTATCTACAGTAAATATCAATATATCATGCCCTTTAGGCGTTTGCTTGCGTATTGTGCAGCGTATGCCCCGCTCCTGCTGGCATCCGTCGCTTTGTACTATTTCATTGACAATGGCTATGTACTTATTGTCATGGTGGGGTTGTTGACCCTGATATATATGGCCTTTACCGAACTGATTGTTCTGAAAAACAATATCGCCCGACAAATCTTGAAACTACCTAAATCATAATCGTGCATCATTAACAATGAAGTTTTCCGTTACCATACCTACCTACAAGTCACGCTTTCTGAAAGAAGCCATTGAGAGCGTTGTCAGCCAGACTTACGCTGATTGGGAACTCATCGTTGTTGACGACTGCTCACCAGAACCACTGAAAGAGATTGTTGAGCCGTTTCTTTCTGATCGCCGCATCAGCTACTACCGGAATGAGAAGAACTGCGGAGCTGTCAACGTAGTAGAAAACTGGAATATTTGTTTATCCTATTGCACAGGCGATTATGTTATATGTATGGGCGACGATGACCGTCTATTACCAAATTGTTTAGAAATATACAAGAAACTTATAGAAAAGCATCCGACCCTCAACGTATACCATACAAGAACCGAAATCATCAACGAGAAAGGAGATGTGATTGATGTGCAGGAAGAACGTCCGGAATGGGAATCGGTATTATCACTCATATGGAACCGTTGGGCTCATCGCAACAAGCAGTTCATAGGCGACTTCTGCTATGCTACCGAATATTTGAAACATGCTGGAGGTTATTATCATTTACCATTAGCATGGGGTTCCGATGACATTACAGCAGCGATGGCTGCCAAAGAAAAAGGAATTGCCAACACACAGGCTTACGGATTTCAGTATAGAACAAATTCACAGACCATCACCAGTTCATCTGATTATGCATGGGTAAAGTTAAAAGCTACGCTGACCCAATATAAATGGTTTGGTGAGTTATTGAAAGAATTGTCAACAAAAACGCTTTCTGAAGAAGATGCCTACTATATATCGACCATTGAAAAACCCAGAAAAGATTACTATTTCAATTCAATGGGAAAGGACTGTACAGACTATGTCAAGGGACATCCGCTAAGACTATTGGAATGTTATAAGTTGCTGAAGCCTGTCAAGTTTTCTTCTTTTGCCTACCTCAAATGGTATTTAAGTTCTATCTATCACACAATCAAAAAATAGCTATTATGACGAAACGATTACTCATCATAACACGCTCCAGACTGAGCGAAAATAATGGGGGAGCAAATGCTTCTAAAGGCTTCATCCAATGTTTAGCAGATATATTTCAGAACTGTTCTGTTATCTGTCCAGTTTACGATGAGACGAAATATACTGCGCCACAAAACTGCACATGTTATCCATATCAGGATCAAAGAAATGTCATTTGCAAAGGACTTGATATGTATCGGGGACGGGTTTGTGCCAACGTGCCATTTGTTAAAAAGCACTTGCGCAACAATCAGTACGATATCGTTGTCGTCGACCATAGCCTTGCTGGTACTTCACTTGTTAAAACGATAAAGGCTACCGGAGCCAAACTGATTACCATTCACCACAACGTTGAACGAGACTACAATGATGACAACCGAAAAGGATTTTCCATACTCTACCGCCTCCCATATATACATTTTGCCAACAAAGCAGAAAGAGACTGTCTGCTTAACAGTGATATAAATTTAACGCTTACGGAAAAAGATGCCTCTACTTTCCGTAACTGGTATGAAAACAGGAATCTACACTTACATCATTGGGGAACTTTTAACTATCAACCATTTAAAGACAAACAGTTCGATCCAAAGAAAAAAGGTAAGATGTTTGTCATAACAGGCTCGCTATATTTTGAACAGTCATTACATCCCATTCTTGACTTTATCCACCGTTATTGGCCATTGCTTTTGCAAGAATGCCCAGAAGGTCAACTGATTATAGCCGGGCGTAATCCCGCATCAGTTCTGACAGCAGCTTGCAAGCATCAAAAAAACATTACGATTATTCCTAATCCGGAAAACATGGATGAGGTTATTGAGAAAGCAGACTATTATATTAGTCCCGTCTATTTGGGAAGTGGTTTAAAGCTACGTATCATGGATGGATTAAAACAAGGGCTTCCTGTTTTATGCCATGATGTTTCGGCTTATGGATACGAGGATATCGCCAATCATAACTGTCTGTTTGCTTATCGTGATGAAGATTCTTTTATTTCCGCACTACGAAAGATGACATCTTCAGATATCAGCCAAGATTCTGTCTATCAGACTTTTCGAAATTTTTTCTCTACAGAAACAGGTTCAAAGCGTCTGCTTGAGATTCTGAAAAATGAAAATTTGGATATCTGATTGTCACATAAAATAGATTCAGAAACAATATGAAAGTAGCATATTTAGGTAAAATACAATTGTCGGATACAGACCTGCCTTTTTTGCATGAAGCGCAACAAATGGCAGACGTAACCTACTTTATAGAGATCAACCCCCGATTCCAGCAGGGGCCAGCTTTTAACATTCAGCACATTTATAACAAGTCTGGATTGTTCAAAGCCACAGATATCTATCCGGAGTTCAACAAGTTGGATGGGTTCATCGACCTCAACAAGTGTTATGTGCTGAACACCTGCGGCAGGATGTGGCTATTGAAGTCGTTTTGGACAAACTTCTTGCTGATGCTCTTTCTGATACGCAACAAGTTCAATGTGATACATTTGACTTGGCCGCCCAATATCTATGAGTTCATACTTTATGTATTACGGAAACGCATGCTTCTGACCGTTCACGACCCCATTCCTCATACGGGTTTCAACACGTTTATCGTACGGATCAGAAGAACGTTTGCCTTCAGACTGATACCCTACTTCATTTTATTCAACAAAGCGCAGCGACAAGAATTTATCGACCTGTACCATTTCAACGAGCAACGCGTTATTGACGAAAAGATGAGCTGTTGCACATACTTGAAAACGGTGGAACCTGAAACCGAGAACATCCCTCAAGAAGGTTCTTTCATTCTCTTTGCAGGAAGAATATCAACATACAAAGGGTTAGATTATTTGCTGCCGGCAATGAAACAGATTCACGAGCAACATCCTTCATGTAAATTGATTGTCGCCGGAAAAGGAAAATACCACTTCGATATTTCACCTTACCAGCAACTCGACTATATCAATATCCGCAATCGCTTCATCCCAGACAATGAACTGGTAGCACTCATTCGCAACTGTGCTTTCATGGTATGTCCTTATACGAATGCCACCCAGAGTGGAGTCATCATGTCTGCCTATGCCTTCAACAAGCCTGTTGTAGCTACAAATGTTGGCGGACTACCAGAGATGGTACGCCACGAGCACTATGGATTAATCGTGAAGGAACAAGATGTGGATGCACTTGTCGAGGCTCTTTCCACGCTTTGGGAGAATCAAGAAAAGGTGGAAGAATTCTCAAAGGAAATAGAACAAGACTACCAAACAGGAATGCTGTCGTGGAGAAAAACGGCAGAAGATATAATTTCCATTTACAATTCACGTTATAGTAATAAAGGCTGAAGAAACTATGATTATACGCAGTAAAGCACCATTACGATTAGGATTGGCAGGGGGAGGCTCTGATGTTGCTCCCTACTGTGACATCTACGGAGGATTAGTACTCAATGCGACCATCAACCTCTATGCCTATTGTACCATTGAAGAGACTGATGACCAGCAGATTTCTATTTGCTCATACGACGCTGATGTCAACAAGTCTTATCCGCTGACATCTCAGCTGGAAATTGATGGTGAAGCAAGTCTAATCAAAGGAGTTTACAATAGGGTTTTCAAAGACTTCCATCTACAGCCTCAGTCATTTCGTATCACCACTTATAACGATGCGCCGGCAGGCTCTGGACTAGGTACATCTTCTACGATGGTAGTATGTATCCTGAAAGCTTTCGTTGAATGGAAAGGTCTGCCGCTTGGCGACTATGAGATAGCAAAACTGGCTTACGAGATTGAGCGTAAAGACCTGCAACTCAGCGGTGGCAAACAGGATCAGTATGCGGCTTCCTTTGGCGGATTTAATTACATCGAGTTCATGAAAGACGACATCGCCATTGTAAATCCACTGAAAATCAAGCGATGGGTTATCGATGAACTGGAAGCCTCCATGCTTCTTTACTTCACAGGTCGTTCACGTTCTTCTGCAGCGATTATTGACGAACAGAAGAAGAACACCCAACAAGGCAAAGGCGATGCCATAGAAGCGATGCATAAAATCAAGCAGAGTGCGATAGATACCAAGTTAGCCCTGCTGAAGGGAGACATTGATTCCTTTGCTTACATTCTGCGTGAAGCTTGGGAGAACAAGAAGAAAATGGCAAACAACATCACCAATCCAATCATTCAGCAAGCGATGGATATAGCAATGAAGGCTGGTGCCAAAGCCGGCAAGGTTTCAGGTGCCGGTGGAGGCGGTTTTATCATGTTCGTTGTTGAACCCACACGCAAAAAGGAGGTTGAAGAGGCTTTGAAACAACTCGATGGTTTCGTGATGCCCTTCAATTTCAGCGATGGCGGCGCTCATGGATGGAAGATATACGATACCGATAATGTAAAAGCATTTTAAAACTATGGAACAAAATATCAACCTTCATATTGAAACCCTCATCAGCCGCTACCCTGCTCTTGCATGTTGCAAAGAGACTATCCAGACGGCTTACGACATATTGAAACAAGCCTATACGGAGAAACGCAAACTACTGGTTTGCGGCAATGGTGGCTCTGCATCAGACAGCGAACATATCGTGGGCGAACTCATGAAAGAGTTTAAACTGAAGCGCGAGGTGTTCAAGGATCAGGCGGAGGCGATGAAAAAAATCGACCCGGAACTTGGAGTCGTCCTTGCCAAACACCTTCAGGGAGCGTTGCCTGCCATTACGCTGACAGGTCATTCGTCGCTGACGACAGCCTTCATGAACGACAGCAATCCAGAACTCATTTTTGCCCAGCAGGTAAACGGATATGGAAAGGCTGGCGACGTACTTTTGGGGATTTCCACATCTGGCAACAGCCACAATGTGTTGTATGCGGCTGTAACAGCTAAAGCCAAAGGACTGAAGGTGATTGGATTGACAGGACAGAAGGACTGTAGGCTTGCGAAACTGGCTGATGTCTGCATTCAGGTTCCTGAGACAGAAACTTATAAGATTCAGGAACTGCATCTGCCCGTGTATCATTGTCTATGCATGATGCTGGAAGAACATTTCTTTGGAGTTAACTCCAACTCCTAAACGACCAAACGACGAGTCACCAAAACGACTAAAGATATGAAAGTAGTCATCATGGCTGGCGGCAAAGGAACGCGCATCGCGTCCATCGCCAACGACATACCCAAACCGATGATTCAGATTGGCGGGAAACCAATCTTGGAACATCAGATAGAAAACCTCAAGGCCTGCGGTTTGACGGATATTATTTTGGTGATTGGACATCTGGGAGATGCCATCAAAGACTACTTCCAAGACGGCAAGGACTTTGGCGTCAATATCTCCTATTTCACAGAAGACCACCCACTGGGTACGGCTGGGGCTTTGTTCAAGATGAACCTGACCGACGATTTTCTGTTGTTGTGCGGCGATGTGATGATTGATGTTGATTTCAACCGCTTTATTGCCTTCCACAAACAACATCAGGCTTGGGCAAGTCTGATGGCTCATCCAAACGGACATCCCTACGACAGTTCCTTGTTGGTAACAGAAATTCTGGAACCGCAAGAGAAAGGTGGTGTTCCTGTAGAAAGCCATCGTGTAACGGGTTGGCTCAACAAGGAGGACGAACGGCTATACTATAAGAACCGCGTGAATGCAGGAATAGAAATCATTTCCCCTGCCCTGCTCGCTGAAACCATGAAACACTTCACGCCTCGCCATCCAGAACAGCCTGACAAGATTGACTTGGATCGTGATGTGCTGAAGCCCAACATCAAGAGCGGAAGAATATTTGCCTATGACACCCCAGAGTATATCAAAGATATGGGTACCCCTGACCGTTTCTATGAGGTTGAACGCGACCTAAAGAGCGGTAAGATCGCAGCCCGTAATCTCAGCAAGAAGCCGAAAGCCATCTTCCTGGATCGCGATGGAACCATCAACATCTACAAAGGTTTCCTCACGAAGGAAGAAGATTTTGAATTGATTCCTGGAGTAACAGAGGCGATTAAACTTGTCAACCACTCAGGCTATCTGGCTATCGTTGTCAGCAACCAACCCGTCATCGCTCGCGGCGACTGCACGTTTGAGGAGCTACAAACCATCCACGAAAAGATGGAAACATTGCTTGGTAAAGAAGGAGCGTTCGTAGATGCTATCTATTACTGTCCTCACCATCCCGACAAGGGTTTTGAGGGTGAGCGGCCTGAATACAAGTTTGATTGCAATTGTCGAAAACCCAAGCCTGGTTTGCTGCTGCAGGCCGCAAAGGATTGGAATATCGACTTGTCTCAGTCGTATATGATTGGTGATAGTACAAGAGATTTGGAGGCAGGCAGGAATGCAGGATGCAAGCAATCCTTGCTCATCAACGAAGAGAACAGTTTGAGAACTGTCATTCAAGACCTTTTGAACTGACCTTTTCCATCAGAGCCTCAATAGTCTGCATAATCTTTTCTTTGCAGAAACGTGTTTCTATCACGGATTCTACAGCGTTACCGATTCGTTGCTTATCCGCATCTGTCATCTCTAACATTCGTTGGAAACCTAAAGATATGTCATCTATATTTTCGGGATCACAACAGATGCCCAATCCGTATTCTTCAATGATTTCTTGTCCTGCACCTCTGATGATGCCAAAGATTGGCTTTCGTGATTGTAAATAAGACTGAAGTTTGAACGGTTCGGTTTTGTCGATGCCGGCTTTGGGCGTTAAGGGTAGTACGAGATAGTCGCAAGCTTTTAACACACTTGCTATTTCCTGATATGGAACCCGTCCGTGAAACTTGATGTTTTCACACCCTAATTCGTTTACTACTTCTTTGATGACTGGCAAATACGATCCGTCGCCAACGATATTTAGAACAGCATTGTTCAAATTTGCCTTTGCAAATCCACGAACAGTATTCTCCAGATTCTGCGCTTTCGATATATTTCCTGTAAAAACGAAATTTGACTTCGACTTGTCAAACGACAAAGATGAAGGCTGTTCGTCTGTCTGCATCTGCCAATTGGGAGCATAAGTAATATCAGCATGAGGAGCATATTCTCGGATAGTGTCGGCAAAACGCTTGCTGCTAATCATAATGGCATCTGCATTGCCATATACCTTTCTTATAATATGATTGACGGTAGTAGTTATTGGAAACACACGCGGGAATCCATACATATAAACGGTATCAGGCCATATATCGAAACTCCATACAATCACAGGGATTCCGAATTTCTTTTTGGCATAGATGGCTGGTAAGGCTAAGGAAAGAGGACCTGTATGATAGACGATGATCAAATCGATGTCATTGACGATATTTTCAATAACATCTTCACCTCGCTTCACATAGTGAAAATAGTTCCAAATCTTTTTTACCTTGCTTTCCTTGTATCCTTCAACAATATCAAACCGATGAATCTCTATCTCGCCCCATTTCTCCACAGAATGTTTTTCATTCTTGTATTCCGGATAGACATAACCCAGAGGGTAGGATGGCTGACGAGTCATCACCTTCACGTGATGTCCTTTTGCAACCATTGTCTGAGCAAAGTCGTTGACATGAAAGTTTTCTGGATAAAAGACTTCTGTAACTATTAGGATATTCATTCTTTCCGCCAAATCATTTTATTCACAATCCCTACATAGCTTTGGATGAGCTTGATGACCTTTGTCGATACGTTCTCATCTACGTATGCCGGAACGATACAGGCATCATCACCATTGGCATGCATACTGACAGCTAAATCAACAGCTTGCAGCACTTGTTCCGATGTGATGGAACCAATCGTAAACACACCTTTATCCATAGCCTCAGGGCGCTCAGTACTGGTACGGATGCTTACTGCCGGGAATCCAAAGAATGCTCCTTCCTCAGGAACGGTTCCACTATCGCTTACCACGCAGAAAGCATTCTGCTGAAGTTTGTTATAGTCGAAAAAGCCCAGCGGCTTGTGCTGGATTACCTTGTCATTGAACTTAAAGCCACGCTTCTCAATCATTTTCTGACTTCTCGGATGGCAACTGTACAGTACAGGCATGTTGTATGTTTCTGCCATTGTGTTCACAGCATTCATCAGCGAGAAGAAATTCTGCTCATTATCAATATTCTCCTCACGGTGAGCTGAAAGTAGTATATACTTACCTGCTTCCAAGCCCAGATCTTGAAGTACGGTGCTCGCTTCTATTTGCGGGAGAACTTCTTTCAAGACCTCCGCCATCGGAGAACCGACAACATAGGTGTATTCAGGCTTTACACCTGTATCAAGGATATAGCGACGGGCATGTTCACTATAGCAAAGATTGACATCACTGGTCACATCCACAATGCGGCGAATCACCTCCTCCGGCAAGTTCTCGTCCTTGCAGCGGTTTCCTGCCTCCATGTGGAATACAGGAATCTTCAAGCGTTTGGCTGAGATGACACACAAACAACTGTTCGTGTCGCCCAGTACGATAATGACATCGGGCTTCACCTCAGCCATCAGTTCATAGCTTTTGGCTATTACGTTACCCATCGTCTGCCCAAGGTTGTCGCCAACAACACCTAAGTAATAATCCGGTTCACGCAGACCCAGATCCTTGAAGAACACCTCATTCAATGTGTAGTCATAGTTCTGACCGGTATGTACCAATACCTGATCAAAGTACTTGTCTGCCTTCTTGATGATAGCAGACATCTTTATGATTTCTGGGCGTGTGCCCACAATAGTCATCAGTTTTAATTTACTCATGTCCTTAACTGTTTGAATCGTGAAACTTGAAACATGAAACTAAAGAGCGTAATGAGGGTACATTTCTTTGTGCTTAGTCACCCATTCGGCCAATTCTGACACCATTTGCTCATAGTCGGGAATCAGATAGCCAAAATCAAACTTTGTTCTCTTCAGCGACTTGTCGGCAATGATACCATCCACTGGGTTGATAGTAATAGCATCATTACGAAAATAATGGTTAAACAGCTTACAAAGGTCGTACTTGCTGATTCCGTGATCAGGAACGGTATTATACAGACCGTGTGCCTTCTCCTTTGCTGCCTGCTCCATAGTTTTTGCCAACTGAAGAGTGGTTTGACCTGTCCAAATAGTCTTGGTATAGCCG
>Ga0247611_10006678_pt1 | contig 14711 bp, 13 predicted proteins | sample 177DNAGHGhighgp2_FD_192422 | JGI IMG/M metagenome (GOLD analysis project Ga0247611, IMG submission 192422) | Sheep rumen microbial communities from Palmerston North, Manawatu-Wanganui, New Zealand - 1770 DNA GHGhigh gp2 | ecosystem: Host-associated > Mammals > Digestive system > Stomach > Rumen...
TAATGATCAAGGAATGGTCCGAGCTCAACAAGTTCGTATGCTCAATGCTTCTATAGGAGATTATATTGCTCAACTTACAGCTTTGCTTGCAGATATTGAAAATACTGCAAAAATGAAAGCTGATATAACTCCTCAACGATACGGTGAAATTGCTAATTCTGCTGGTAAAGGTGTAACTCAAGAAGCTATTGTTCGTGGTTCTATGGGTTCTGTTATTCTTGAATTTAGAATGGATACTATGAGAGAGCGAGATTATGCTCGTGATATGGATTATTCTAAATTAGCTTGGATTGATGGTCTTAATACTTCTTATAGGCAACCTGATGGTTCTATGAAAGATGTTAGTCTTAATGTTAACAATCATGTCTATGCAGACTATGTTATCAAGGCTAAAAATTCTGTTATTGAAAAAGAAAAACTTGAGCAATTAAGACAATTTGCTTTTAGTGCTGCTCAAAACGGTGATTCTCAAATGGCCATTGCTGCTATTGAAGGTGATAATGTTGCATCCATTAAAAAACTTATTAATAAGTATCAAGAAGCTAAAGAACAACATGAGGTACAATTAAAGCAAATGGACCAACAATTAGCACAGATGCAAGAAGAATTTAAACTTGAACAAATTCAAGCTCAAGGTGAACAAGATAGACTTACTAAAGAACTTGAAGGAGCGATTAAAAAAGAAATTGCTATTATTCAAGGTGATGCTAATAGACTTTCTTATCCTAATGATTTACCTGAAGAAATGAAAACAGAATCTGCTGAGCGTATTGCTCGCGCTAAAGCTCAGGTTGATAGAGAAAAAATTCAACTTGAAAGAGAAAGGATTGCTGCTGATACAAGGAATAAAGAAGAGGATAGACAAGTTAAAAGAGAAGATATTGCTGCTAAAAAAGAAATAGCATTTAAAAAGAGTGCTAATACTAATAAATAAGTTATAAATGAATTAAATTTGATGCCGTTTTGCTGCCGGATAGGTGGTGAAACGGCATTTTATTTTGTATCTTTGGGTATCATAGGTGGTCAAATTTGCGTTTATAGCCCTTTGGTGTATAACTATACCTTAAATAGCTTTATGGCTCTGAAATCGCCTCAAATTGACTTCAAATAGTTTTCAAAATTTTATAGCATTATATATAATATAGAGTTTTTGGCTATGATAAAATTTATTTTACTTTGGTTGTTTCAAAAGAATATTTTATAATTGTATTAAATAATAGTTTTATTGTTAATCTTAAAAGTTTTAAAGTTATGCCTATTCCTGATTTTGGTTATGGAGGTAATACAAGTCAGCAAACTGATGTTTCTCCTACTTCTAATGAAGAAAGCAAAGTAGATATTAACTCTGGTAAAGAAACTAAAGTTGATACTAATGGAAATCCTATAGAAGATATTACTTCTCAACACGGTAATGATGATGGTAATAAACAGGATGATAATAAAAACAATAATATAGATCCTGGTTCTGAGGATAAACATGATGATAATAAAATTGAATTAAAAGAAGGTTCTACTATTGAATTAGATAATAATAAATATACGGTTGATAAAGACGGTAATATTGTTGATGAATCTGGTAATATTTTCAAAAAAGCTGATGAAGTTCAAGAATGGTTAAAATCTTTTGAAGTTAGTGAAGAACAACCGGGAAAAGAATTAACTGTTGATAACATCATTAAGTCTGTTGATGTAGAAATTACTGATGAAGAAGGTAAACCTATTCAATACGAAAATAGTCCAGAAGGTATAAAAGCCTATATTGATGATGTTATTGAAACCGGAAAAGAAGAAGTTGCTGAAGCAACCATTAATGCTTTTTATTCTCAATATCCTTTTGTAAAGCCAATGGTTGATTATTTTATCGCTAATGGCAATTCTCTTGATGGTTGGAATGAAATACCTGATAGAAGTAATATTACATTGGATGATAAGAATGAAGCACAACAAGAAAGTATTATTAGAACTGCTTGGAAAGAAGATGATCGAAGAGGTAATGTAGATTCTTATATTGCTTATCTTAAATCTCAAGGTACTCTTGCAGAAACAGCTCGTGAAGAGCTTGAGGCCCTTATAGAAAAAGATAAAGCAAATAAAGCTCAGCTTGAAAAAGATGCTGAAAAGGCTCAACAAAAAGCTATTGCTGATTCCAAAGCCTATTGGGATAATGTTAAAAAAGTTATTGACAATAAAAAAGTAGCAGGTTATCAAATTCCTGATACAATTATTGTTGAACGAAATGGAAAAAAAGTGAGTGTTACATCCAATGACTTTTTTAATTATCTTTATAGGACTGATAAGAATGGTATTACTGATTATGTAAAAGATTTACAAAAACAATCTGCTGACCATGTTCTTGAAGATGAAATTCTAAGAGCATACTTATTATTTACTGGTGGTAATTATTCTGACCTTGTTAAAATGGCTATAACAGAAGAAAAAGTTAAAAATCTTAAACTTTCAGCCAATAAACGAAGAGGTGCAAGTACAATAAAAATTACTCCTCCTACAAATAATCAAAACGATAATAATAATAAAGAAAGTTTTGGTTATTAATGTTTAACAAGTTTAATTAAATTTTATTTATTATGGCAATGGACAAGATGAGAATTATTTCTCAAGGTCGCTATGAAGATCGAGGTTATAGTAATGAGGAATCTATTGCTTATCTTCAACTTCAAAAACCTGTTGAAATCAATTCTTTCCTTACTTATAATTATGGTATGGATGATGACCGCTTCCCTCTTAGTTTTATGACGGAAGGTCAGGGTTCTGTTGGTACTGTTGATATTAATACTGTTCAGTGGACTTGGAAAACTATGGGACGCATGAAGTTCACTGATTATGTTACTTACTTTAATACTGCTAATACTACTCCTGGTATTGGTGGAACTGAATTTGAAGTTCATTTTGCTACTCATTGGTTTATTGAGCAATATTCTCTTACTGCTCCTGATGGTAGGACTCAAGTTCGTGTTCAAAAAGATTTAGGTGAGTCTGCTTATGGTTATGCTTATATTCTTAAGCTTACTTCTCCTAATCCTAATGCTTATGTTGATCCTGCTTTCCTTGCTAAAGGTATGTATTGGTCTCAGGGTGCTCCTACTGTTAGTGAGTCTTATTCTAAGGGCAATCGTTCCAATAGTATGGGTCCTGGTAGTATGACTTCTCAGCTTGAGTTCCATCGTTTCTCTAAAGAAATTGCTGGTAATCTTGCTAATGTTATTACTGAATATGAGTTTAAGAGTTCTTCTACCGGGGGTACTTCTAAACTTTGGATTAATGAGGAAATGCGTCAGTTTGAGATTGCTAAACGCGTTGCTACTGAAGAGCGTCTTTGGCTTGCTGAATATAACCGTAATGCCAATGGTGAAATTCTTCTGAAGGATCGTGATAATGGTAAGCCTATTCCTCATACTGCTGGTATGTTAGAAATCTGTCGTGAGAATAATTATGATACTTATGGTGAGTATCTGCCTCTTGCTAAGATTAAGCGTACTGTTGGTGATATTCTCGAGCGTGATACCGATACCGGTAAGATGAACATTGTTCTTTTTGGTGGTAAAGGTTTTCTTGAGGACTTTGATGAAGGCATTAAACAAGATGCTAAAGATAATGGTTTCTTAACTCCTCTTGGAGAAAAAGAAATTCAAGGTATGAGTGACAATCTTGAATACGGTGCTTACTTCCGTAAATATAAGACTGTTGAAGGACATACTATTACTGCTAAACATTGTTCTTTCTTTGATAAGGGAACTATTGCTGAAGCTGCTAAACAAAATGGTTATGTTCATCCTCGTACCGGTTATCCTATGACTTCTCATCAAGCTTGCTTTATTGATTTCTCTTCTTATAATGGACATCAGAATGTTCGTGTTGCCCGTCTTAAAGGTCAAATCAATAAAACTAAGGTTATTGAGGGTATGACGGATATTCCTGCTTGCTGGGGTTTACCTAATACCAATCATGCTGCCACTGAAGTTGATATGGCTCGTTATGAAGTTAAGACTTCTATTGGTCTGCAAGTTGATAATGCTACCAAGATGTTTATGTTATCTTGTTCTCTTTAATTTTATTTAAACCTTAATTATTATGGCTGATACAAATTCCCCTAATAAACCAATACTCGGATTTACTCCTGGTGGGGTTGTAAAAAGTAATGAACCTAAAATGGATAATCCGGCTACTCCTATTGCACAAGTAAAACAAGATAAAGATGAAGATTTAGAAAAATCATATATTGATAATAGAAGTGTTACTATTGCTCGTGTTCAAGATTATTCTCTGTATCGTCGAGTTAACAGTAAATCTCTTTTAGATCAAGTTACATATATTGGTAGTTCTGTTTCTTCTTCTCGTATTCTTGCAGGTAATAAGGATGAGGTTAATGCTTATTTTCCTAATATTGTTGGTGTTGCTTCTAACAATGAGAATTTCTTTACTCGTGTTAAGCAATATTTAAACAATATTATGATTAAGGTTGATAAAAATGGTAAGACTTTTAATACTTCTTTCCGTTACAATCATAAAAAAGATTATCTTGAATTTAAACGCAGGGAAGATGAAATTAATGCTGAATACGATGCTACTCCTCGAAACAATATAATTGCTCTTCGACAAGCATTGGAAATTAAGATTAATTCTTTAAATGCTCTTGAAAGTGAGAAATGGGAATATGGCAATCCTATCAATGTTGAAGATTATTTAATGTATCGTCATTGTCTTGTTTATAAAGATATTGCGAAAGATGTTGCATTTATAAATGTTGACTCTAATGTTAGATTTTACTTCCGTGATGATGCTAAAGAAGCTGCTAATGCTGAAAAGAAGCGTAGAGAAATAAATAAAGCTAAAGCAAATTATGTTACTTGTCTTTCTGATGATAGTTTGTTTGAAGCTGTTTATATTCAATATGCTTTGCATTATAATCTTCCTGTTATGCCTTCTCTTGCTGAAAGTAAACTCACTAAAGAAGAAAATCTTGATAAATTCAGTACTAATGAACCTGCTTTATTTAATAAGATTTTCTCTGATGGAGATAAGCAAATTAAAGCACTTATTGAAAAACTTATTGCTCGTGGTGAACTTGTTCGTATGTCACACAATCAAAACATTACTACTGCAACTGGAGAATTCATTGGTGCAAATATAAGCGAAGCTGTTATTTGGTTTAAGAATCCTGATAATACTTCTGCTGTAAATGCTTTTAAAGCTAAATTAAAACTTAACTAATAAGTTAATATGGATATAAATGGGATGCATGTTCTTTTTAGAACTTTAGGTCAACAAATGGGATTTCAGCAGATTAGAGGTATTCTGCCAGAATCTATAGATACTTATCTTAATCTTGCGATTCCTAAAACTGCTGAAGCATTTATTAAATCTAATGTGTTATCTATAACCCCTGATGTTAGAACACCTCAATATTCTAAAATAAGTCCTATTAATAGTATTCATACATTATATAAAACTGAAAATATTAGTGTATCTGGTTTGAGTGATAGTAATAATAATTTATCTGTGGTTTTACAAAATGCTCCGATGATTTATACTAATTTTGAGGTTAAGTATAATGAAGATGAAAATTATTATGATGCTCGATTTATTGAACCTGAGCGTGTTTCTATGACCAATAAAGATTATCTTAATCGTGCATCCCAAGAATATCCTATTATTACTTTATTTTCAGGTAATACACAAAACAATATTACTATTGCTCTCTTTACGGGGGGTGTTAATAACAAAGTTTCTGAATTAAGAGTGCAGTATATTAAAATGCCTGCTACTGTTGTTTGGAATGCTAATGTTAATAGTCGTGTTGATTGTGATTTACCTGAACATCTTCATAAAGATGTTGTTGAGCTTGCAGTTCAGCTTTGGATGCAAACTTTAAGTCTTACTTCTCAACAAGCTCGTAATGAAAATAACAATTAAATTTATTATAAGTTAATATGAGAAATTTTGTTCTTGCTAAGAATGTTGCTATGCCTACAACTGGTGCTGTTGCTGCTTCTACTGCTTATGGAGCTGTTGGTGTTGCTGCTTTAGCTAACGGCATTCTTACTTTTCAAAACGGTTCTACTATTACGGATAAAGGCTCTCTTGTTCTTGTTCGTGAAGCTGCTAAAGGCGGAAATGTGATTCTTCCTATTTATAAGAATCATTTTAGTTATGTTAAAGGCACTTATGTTGCTGCTTCTGCTTTTGCTGCAAGTATAGTTATTCCTGCTCCTTCTTCTGATGGTATTTTTACTCTTACCGCAGTTAAAAAGGGTGTTAAATTTAATGAGCGTAGTAATTTTGCAGCCGTTGTTCCTGTTAAATCTGGAGATACTGCTGCAGCCGTTGCTCAAAAGATTAAAGATTATTTTGATAAAAATAATATTGGTCTTACTGTAACACTTACTACTGCTACTCTTAGTTTTGCTGGTGTTGCTGGTCAAGGTTGGAAACTTGTTCCTGGTGATGATCTTTTTGGTACTACAGTTACTGTTACTACTGAAGGTCTTTCTGCTTATGGCGATGCAGCTTATGTTGCTGATTTAGCTGCTAAGGCTGCTGCTGATGCTGGATTTGAGTATACTTATCAAGATGATGTTAAATATCTTTATCCTGATTATCCTCTTAATCCGCTTCGTGCTTCTGATGCTGCTGATACTGGTTTTACTATTTTCACTCTTCGTTTTGCTGAACCTCGTGAAGTTAAAACGGTTGATGAATTAGTTCATCAGATTATTCAGGTTGCTTTTCCTACCGGTGCTGCTGGTATTACTGCATTTGAAAATGCTTGTAAATATCTTTCGGATATTAGTGTTGGTTAATACTAATTAATTCCAAATTGGGAGTTGGTAATATTTTAAATATTGCTAACTCCCTTTTTTATTACTATGGAAGTTATATTTGAAAGTTTTAAATACGGTATTGCACCAGCAATAATTGTTCTTATTTATCTTATAGTTACTCGATACTTTGATCATAGAAAAGAAGTAGAAAAATTAAAAGTAGAACAAGAAGAACATAAAAAATCAATTAAAGTTAATGCAGAACTTGTTGATTGCTTTAATCAATTGAATAATTATCTTAAACATGTAACTATTGATATTGTAGAAGTTGATAAAGATAAAGCTATCGCTGCAATTCGTTCTTCTTTTCGTTCTATGAATTTTGGACTTTCTCGATTTGCTACATTTACTATAATTAATAATAATCTTGAAAAAAACAGAGCTGGTATTATTGATAATATTAAAGATACTGTTGAAGCTGAATATCTTTCTCTTTATAATGAATTAACTTTGTATAGGGATGAAGATAATAGAGTATCTGAATATTTAGATCCCCTGTGGAAAGATGATTTGATTAATATTATGATTGATTGTATATTTAATATTCATCTTACAAAAGAACAAAGAATATATAATATTCATAATCGTCTTGGTATTGATCTTGTTAATTATTCAAATATTGTTCATAATAAATTTGTAAACAAATAATATTATGAGTAGTCCTCTTTATAAAAATTATGAAGAAAATGTTATTAAGATTGAAAGTAATTATATTAAAAAATTAGAAATTGGTTTTGTTTTTGATAATTTTTGTGATGTAATTAAAGACCTATATTCAAACTTATGTTTACATTTTCTTGAAAATGATGAACTTTTCGATGATAAAAGAAAAGCTTCTGTTGATAGAATTATAAGTTATATATCAAATGGATAACGAATATAAACATGTTTATGTAGATCCTGATATTTCAGGTATTAAAGATAACGAAATTGAAGTTAATCCGGAATATGTATATTTAACTATTCCATCTGATTGGGTTTGTATTTATCATAAATTACTTGGTTATCTTGCTGATTTTGGAGAAACAGCTATTAAAGATTGTCAAGCTGCTTGTAAAGGAGCAAACCTTTATGTAATTCAATGTTGGAATATGTTTCAATCTGCTATTGCTTGTAGAGCTCTTGGTGATGAAACTAAAGCTAATTTATTTATAAAATATATAATGGCTCAATTAGATAATATTTATAATAGTAGTAACGCTCAACCATATTTTGGAGAATTTATGGCTCCAATTACAGAAGATGGAGATGTTGTAGCAAGGGTTACTTGTGGTCAAGGACAAGTTCATTTTTATGTAGATGGTAAGAGTGGGGAGCTTTATGAAGAGCATCTTAATAAAGCAGGAGTTAATAGAGTGTATGAAATAAGTGATGATAATGAATTAGAAGAAAGTATAGAAAGCTAATATGGAAATTATAACTAATAAAATGGGTAGAGTTCGTCCTGTACCTGAAGGTGAACATGATGCTGGACGAGATTATCGAATGTTGTCTATAGTTTATAGTAAGGACACCAATAAATCTTATATTTCTAAACAAGATGTTCCTGCAGGAATAAATATAGATAACAAAACTTATTGGCAAGTTTTTGGTAATGGAAAATTTGTTGATAATGCAATTATTAATGTAAGCTATCTTGAAAATTCTATTATTGCTCATACATTAGCCGAAGCAATTTCTATGGTTGCTAAAGAAGATAGACGACCTGGAATTCTTCTTGCTTTTTATGAAGTTATAACAGAAGTTAATGAATCTGATAGATGGAATATTTATCAATTTAAAGGTTCTTCTATTAATGATTGGAATAAGCAACAATATTGGCATAGTGTTTATCAAAACGGTAGTGCTTTTAAAGGTTGGTTCTTTAATTCTACTGATTTAGTTAAACAATATCCAGTTCCTTCTATAGGGAATTATGCTTATGTTGGTAATACATTAGAAGAATCTGTTATATGGCGTTGTAATATTGATGGAACTTGGACTAATACAACAGAAAAAACTAAAAATGGAATTCAAGTTATACTTGGAGGAAATGTTACCATTAGTTCTAATAATACTTGGATTGTAAATGGAATTGATACAGGTTTACAAGCCAAAGGTGATATAGGTAATACTCCTTTACTTCGTAAAAATAATGATTTAAAGGCTATTCAAGTTAGTTATGATAATGGAGAAAATTATCAAACTTTAATAAGTTATGATTTATTAAGAACTACCATTCAAGTTCAAGTAGAAACATTACCTGCTGGTTCACAAGCTACTGCTGAAAATATTGGTACTTCTTTAGATGCTATTATAAAATTTGGTATCCCTAAAGGAGATCCTGGTCCTCAAGGTCCTCAAGGTAATACTGGCGCTAATGTAGATTATCCATATGAATTAATTAATAATATTGAAACTGATGATGCCACTAAAGGATTAAGTGCAGCTCAAGGTGTTATTCTTAATAATAAAATTATTGAGTTAGGTCAGGAAGTGTTTGCCTTTGTTAACTCCGGCAATGTAGATTATAATCGGATAGTGAGGGAGTTGTATGTTTCGCAAAGAGGTGGGACACCTTATTCCGTATATTCTATCTGGCGGAATATAAATGGTGTGTGGGGTATTCGTATAACCACTAATGTTGAGGGTTCAACATATATTGGAACTATAACCTCCGACTATGAAAGTCCGTATATAGAGGGATATTTAAATGATAATATAACAAAAGTACAAGCAATTATTGATTGGTCATTAATTCCTAATGGAACACACATAGATGGACAATACACGGCAATCATTCAAGATATTGCTTATGATAAAGATTATTCACCTGCTATTACAGCATTTGAAAATAATAGAGATATTCGTAATATTTATGATATTTTGACCGAGAAAATGGTCAGTCCACTTACATATAGTGATGAATTAATACATTGCTATATTCATCGCAGTGGTACGATTAGAGATGCAGGTTCTGGTTCTTTTGGATTATATTTATATGAGGTAAACCAAGGCGATAATATTCATATAGAGTGCCCAATTTTGCAAAATGTAGATTATAAAAGTGTTGCTTTTAAGCCGGGAGAAAAACCGATTGTAGGTGATGTTCTTATAACTATTTTTGGAACAACCAACGAGACAATATCTACTAATTTTATTGTACCGACTAATGGGTGGATGATATGTTATCATCGTAGTGAAACTGCAACACTGACAAAGATAGTAGAAACAGATAATATTGGTATTAAGACTATTAATGGACAAAGTGTTGTTGGAGTTGGTAATTTATCTATTAATGTTGATCCTGATATTATTCACCCATTACACGATAAGACTATCGCTATTTTTGGGGATAGCATTATGCAGTTAATGGCAGAAGAGACAACACCGTCATTAAGTGGTATAGTAACTTTAAAAAATAAGTCAAATCCTGTTGATACTACTATTTATCAAATAGAAGAATCTACTGTTATTAGTGGTATTATTTATCTTACATCTTCTTTGACTGATGGTCAGCCAACGACAAATAGTATTCAGTTAGAAATTGTAAATAGCAATCAATCCGTTTTAGATTCAATGACTTGGACGAAACTGCAACAAAAAATGCTTGCAAAGGATGTCATTTGTCTTGGATTTGGTGGAGCATCAATAAGACAAAAAGAAATTGGTATTACTACAGAATATCCTGTTATCGGTTTGCTGAATGAAGGTTCACCTGCAGCATTTGATAATACTGTAAATCTTCCTAATGAAGTTAAAATGTTAAAGCGTCTTGTTGATAGTGGTATTCGTAATATCCCAGATTGCTGCATTATTTGGATGGGTGTTAATTCAAGTCATATTCGGGAAGGCAAAACTCTTGATTGGGCTATGCAACTTGATTATACGACACTTGCTGATGATATACTTGGATTTGCAGATAGATGTGAGTTTTTTGGTGGACTTCGATATGCAGTAGAAACTTTATATAGAGAGTTCCCTTATACTAATATTATATTGGTTTCTCCATATCAAACAGCATTTGCTGATCATACATCAGATGATATACCAAATAATTATCGTGGATATTCTTTTCTTGATAATGTGAGTAATGCTATTAGAGATTTGGCAAAAAGATATTCATGTATTTTTATTGATGCATTTCATGAAATTGGGATTGCCAATTTCGCTTGGAAAGCAAATAGCGCAGACGGTAAACACGCAGAAGCCCCGACACTTGGTAATTTAATTCCACTTTATACTCGTGATGGGTTACATCCATCATCTGAAGGAAAAGTATTATTACTTAATTATCTTACGAAAAGGGTAGAAACACTCTATTTTGCAAAGCAAAATAATTAAACTTTAATTAGATAATTTATTATTGATTAACTATTTTATACAAATAATTTTATTATAACTATTAAAACAATACTTTGTATAGTTAATAAAATAGTTAATGTTGTATCACAAACAATAATTAAAATATGTCTGATAATACAAAACAACTATATAGAAAAAGTTCTAATGGTTCTTATCCTAAAATATTTCCTTTAGCTTTTGTTCAAGGAATTAAGGATAAAAGAAACAATAAAGAACTTTTAAGTTATATAAATGAAATTAATCATTTTAAAGTTGATTATAATGAAAATCCTGAAACTACTCGTTGTCAAGTAGATAATTTTATTCGTAAAAAAGGATTATATATTACTTATTATAATACTGATACAGAACAAAGTATTACTGAATATTTTAAAGGTAATCAATCTGATGTAACTGATGATAGTATTTGGGGTAATTCTGATAATTGGGAATTAGTTCCTGATAAAACATATATTGAAAATCATGCAGTTATTCCTAACAAATCTGTTACATTAGATAAACTTGGTGATGATGTTATTGCTGAATTTGGACCAGCAGATATTACTCCAGATGAAGAAGATTTAACAACTATTAATAAGAAAATTAAATTTAAAGATAGAATTTATAATAATGTTGATTATAGCGGAATGGGCTATAAAATACTTCGTAAAAATCAGGTAGAAGATAAAAATGTTCTTACTCAAGATATGATTTCTGATGAAAATACTATTTATGAAGTTATATATGATTTTGATTTAAATGGTGAAGAAATTACTATTCCAACAGGATGTATATTAAAATTTAAAGGTGGTAGTTTGAGTAATGGTATTATAATTTGTCAAAATACATATCTTTTAGGTAATGTTAATTTAGGAGATATTGGTATTTTGGGCTCATTATATAATAGTGATATTTTTGCTTCTTGGTTCTCAAAAGACGATATTTCAGATATTCTTCAAGTATGTAATGGAAAACATTTTATTCTTGATACAAACAAAGAGGTTTCTACTACAATAACTATTGACTCTAATTTTATTTTAAGTGGTAATGCAACTCTTAAAATTGCAAAATTGACAGACGGAAATATCTTTCTTTGCTCACAAAAAACAAATATTGTAATAAAAGATATAACAATTGATTATAATAGAATTGTTACAGAAAATCTTCAATATTATATATTTTATTTATCAGAATGTAAAAATGTATCTTTTGAAAGATTAAATATTATAAACACAGATGTAACACCATCTTTAGGTTCCCGGCAATTTATAAATTGTAATAATTGTAAAAATATTACAGTAAGAGAATGTATAACAAAGAATACAACTCTTTTCTTTGCACAATTAAGTAGAAATATATTGGCAGAAAGAAATATTGGAGACTATACTATTGGTACTTATATAGAGTGTAATTCTTGTGATGGTATTAAAATACTTGAAAATGTAGTAACAGGTTGTTATTCCCATGTATCAATAATATCAACTAACTCACGCAGGTCTTTGGTTGCTAAAAATATTATTACGGGTTCTGGTCAAGAACTTTGCTTATTAAACTTAGGACATACGACTATAAATGAAGATATGCCTCTTGATACAGATGGTTCGAAGGTATCTATGAATGTACTTAAAGGTAATAGTATAGGTATTAATCTTCAAAATGAAGTAAATACTATAATAGAGAATAATGCAATAGAAGCAATGTTTGGAATATTTAGAAGTTCTGGTTTAAATACTGGGAAACTTGTTGTAAAAAATAATAAAATTGAATGTAAAAATAATACAAGTACTAATATAAATACTGCATCTGTTAGAATGCGTTCAGATATTTTAGAATTTATAGGTAATGATGTAAAATTTACAAACTGTAAATATCCGATTGTGCTTGGAACACAAGGTACTAAGACTATTATTGAAAATAATAAGATTGAGTTTGACGGTAACGAAACTGCTCATTTATATTTATATGGTTTAGATGTTGTATTTACAAACAATAATGTTGTTAATATGTTTAAGGATAGTAATTTATATGCAACTAACCTTGATTTTTCAAATAATATATTTACAACAAAATACAAGGCGCCCGTTCTTATGAATATAGATGCAGCACCTACTCAAAAAATAAAATGTATAGGTAATAATATACTTAATACGGATTATACAGGTAATGATATTCTTTCTATTAATAGTAATACTACTTTTGATAGTCATTTCTCAATGAAATCTATCATATTTAAAGAGAATGTAAATTCAAAAGTATCTACCATTAATTTTAAGAGTTTACTAATACCTGAAGAGTTGGTTTTTAAAATAGCAGGATTAACAACGCTTGTGTCTAATGCACTTGTATATAAAGGAATGCAATGTTTTATTGATGAAACAAATAAAAAAATACCCGTTTGGTATGATGGTACTATTTGGGTAGATGCTACAGGTACTCAAGTATAAATAATAAACAATATAAATAAAATTACTAATTATAACATATTTTATAAAAATCTAACTTTTAAAAACTTATTACTTAATTATGGAATTACAATCTTTATTAGATTGTATTTTAGAAAACTTTAATTTAGGAATAATACTATCTATAAATGTATTTGTTTATATACTTATACAATTTATAGGTAGTATTATTCATAAAAAAGTTTCTAAATTAATTAAAATTGTTATAACATTATTTGTAAGTATTATATTAGGTATAATATATTATAAATTTGGAAATATAAATATTAATGTAGTTCTTAATTCTTGTATTTGTGCTACACTTATTTGGGATTGGTTTCTTAAACCTATTCTTACTAAGTTTAAACTTAATTATAAAGAATCACAAAATTTTGAATAAAAATCTTGTTTTTGTTTAAAATTTTTTATATTTTTAATACTAAATGTGATTTTGTTATGAAACGAAGAATTAAGAAAAAGAAAAGAAATACCAATAAAATTGGTGGTAATAATACTTTAAAAAATCGTAGTGGTAGATCTTGGCCTATGACTCCTAAAGCTGGTGTTACTTTAAGAAAGCGTCGTTATAATATTGGAGGTGTTTATGATTGAAAAAAATTTATATAAGTTAGAGTTATTAATATTAAAAAGTCTACCAATATTAATAGCTTTATGTTATTTAATTAATACTATTTTATCTTATTTTAAAATAGATTTAATTTTTCTTTCTATTATTGGAGGAATGTCACTTTTGCCTATTATTTTTATTTTAGTTTCCTCATTTGTTTTTAAGTTCTGTATTTATCATAGACTTCCTATTTATTATATAATTATTTCTGATGTTATAAATTATTATGATTTATATATTGGTATTCCTTTATCTAATAGAAGTTTATTTATAATAAATATGATAATTGCAGGAATATTTATTATAGCAATAGTAATGTTAAAAGCAAAAATATGCAAACAGCATTAGCTAAGTTAATTACTAAAAACTTAAGAGAAATTGCCGATAAAATAGATGCTGGAAATTCAGAACTTTCTGAAGAAGAAGCTATGGATATATTATCTACCATATCTCATAAAGTTTTAAGTAAAGAACAAGCTT
>Ga0247611_10006679_pt1 | contig 14709 bp, 12 predicted proteins | sample 177DNAGHGhighgp2_FD_192422 | JGI IMG/M metagenome (GOLD analysis project Ga0247611, IMG submission 192422) | Sheep rumen microbial communities from Palmerston North, Manawatu-Wanganui, New Zealand - 1770 DNA GHGhigh gp2 | ecosystem: Host-associated > Mammals > Digestive system > Stomach > Rumen...
TTTGCCATTACGGATGCAAATTTACAGAAAAAAGCCCGAAACTTTGGTCATTCACGCAGAAAATATTATCTTTGCGCCATAAAATCCAACTGATTATGCAAGCAATCATCTTAGCAGCAGGCATGGGCCGACGATTGGGAGAATATACAAAGGACAATACCAAATGTATGTTGCCCGTGAACGGTGTACGCCTGATTGACAGACTCCTGACACAGCTTTCGAAACTGAATCTGAAACGAATCGTCATTGTCATCGGCTACCAAGGCCAGAACCTCAAAGACTATATTGGTGACAGATACAATGGGCAGCTGAAGATAGAGTATGTCAACAATCCTGACTATGACAAGACCAACAATATTTATTCGTTGGCTTTGGCCAAGGAACAGCTGCAGGAAGATGATACGCTGTTAGTGGAAAGTGACCTGATATTCGATGAAGGCATGTTTACGCTGTTGTTGGAAAATCCCTACCCCGACCTCGCTTTGGTGGCCAAATACGCCACATGGATGGACGGTACGATGGTGAAGCTTGACGATGACAATAATATCGTAAACTTTGTGCCCAAGGCAGCCTTCAATTATAATGAAACGGATTCGTATTATAAGACGGTAAACATCTATAAATTCAGTCGTGAATTCGCACGAACTAAATATGTACCCTTCCTCGAAGCCTACACCAAGGCAGTTGGCAACAATGAATATTACGAGAATGTGCTTCGCATTATCTCTTTCCTGAATAGCCACGACCTGAAGGCATTGCCCATCACAAACGAGAAATGGTATGAAATCGACGACAAGCAGGATCTGGACATTGCCGAGGCACTCTTTGCAGACGAGAAAGACCTGTTGAGGAAATACTACGGACGCTTTGGCGGATTCTGGCGTTTCCCCAAAATGCTCGACTTCTGCTATCTGGTGAATCCTTATTTCCCCACGCCTAGAGTCATCGACGAGATGCAAGCCAATTTCAAGACCTTGTTGACAGAATACCCCTCTGGCATGAAAGTTAACACACTCATCGCCAGCAAATGTTTTGGCGTCAGCGAAGATTATATCATTCCTGGCAATGGTGCAGCTGAGCTCATCAAGATTCTGATGGAAGACATAAAAGGCAAAGTAGGCGTGATCCGTCCAACTTTCGAAGAGTATCCGAATCGCCTGCCTCAGGAACAACTGGTAACGTTTGTCCCCCAAAACGATAATTATCGTTATACAGCACTGGATTTGATGGATTTCTTTGGTGTCCATCCCGTCGACACCTTATTAATAATAAACCCCGATAATCCCTCTGGTAACTTCATCCCCAAAGCTGATTTGCTCAAATTGGCGGATTGGAGTAAGGAAAAGGGCACCCAGCTGATGATTGATGAGAGTTTTGTAGATTTCAGTGAGGATTACGAGCACAACTCACTGCTTCACGATGAACTGCTTGAAACGTATCCGAACCTGATTGTGATGAAGAGCATCTCAAAGTCGTTTGGTGTACCAGGTATTCGCTTGGGCATCCTCGCCTCAGCCAATAAGCAACTGATTGCGAAGATGAAGAAAGAGGTGTCCATCTGGAATCTCAACTCGTTTGCGGAGTTCTTTATGCAGATCTACAACAAATACGAGAAGGATTATAAGACAGCCTGCGGAAAGTTTGTTGCAGAGCGGGCTGACTTTGAGGAACAACTGAAGACCGTCAGTTATCTGCGGGTGATGCCATCGCAGGCCAACTATTTCCTCTGTGAAGTTTTGCCCCCCTATACAGCCAATGAAGTTGTGCTTTATATGTTGAAGCGCCACAACATTCTGACCCGCGATTGCAGCAACAAGCCAGGGCTCGATGGCAAACAGTATATGCGCATTGCCATCAGAAACCACGAGGACAACACGAGACTGGTGGAAGGTTTGAGACAATTCAAGAAATAAGCGGATGAAGATTTGTATTTGTGGTGGTGGCAACCTCGGACATGTCTGTGCAGGATTCCTAGCAAACAGAGGTCATCAGGTATCAATTCTGACGACCAAGCCTGAACGCTGGAACTCTGAAATCGAGATTGCGGCTCCTGATGGCATCTTCACAGGAATAATTTCGCTGATTAGTTCTGATCCCAAAGAGGTAATTCCACAGGCAGAGATGGTTTTAATCTGCCTGCCAGGATATGCCATCCATGATGAACTTGTAAAAATCAAGCCTTTTCTTTCTAAGGAGACGATCGTCGGCTCTGTTGTATCAAGCACAGGTTTCTTCTTTGAGGCTTTCAAGGTCTTACCATCCGACATCCCTCTTTTTGGATTCCAGCGAGTACCTTTCATCTCACGAATAATCGACTACGGGAAAAAGGCCGAGCTGAAAGGCTATAAGGACACGCTCCATGTAGCGATAGAAAACACCTTTGAAAAAGAACCAATCAGGGCAGAATTAGAAATGCTTTTCGAAAAGCCCGTCTCTATAGCAGAAAGTTACTATGAGGTAAGCCTCTCTAACAGCAATCCCCTCCTCCATCCCGCCCGTCTATATACGATGTGGAAGGACTGGCGACCAGGAATCGTCTACCCACGGAATCCTCAGTTTTATACAGAATGGACAATGGAAGCCTCTACTCTCCTTATCCAAATGGACGATGAATTCCAACATCTTCTCAAGGCATTGGGATTAAAACCGAGCTGCATCCCAACGATTCTCGATTATTATGATAGTACAGATGCCGCATCCTTAACACAAAAATTGCATGACATCAAGGCTTTTCAGGGCATTCCATCACCCATGAAAGAAGTCGAAGGTGGATGGATCCCAGATTTTTCAAGCCGCTATTTCACAGAGGATTTCCCTTATGGCATGCGTTTTATCGTGGAAACCGCCCATGAGCAAGGTGTCGCTATTCCTACAATAGAGAAAGCCTATCAATGGGGACTATCAAAAACCAGATAAGATGCAAAGGATCAATTGGATAGACTGGGTGAAGGCGTGGTGCATGACAGTAGTTGTGTTTGACCACACGCCACATGACGGCAGTCCTTTCCTATTACAATTCTTAGCAGGCACAAACCTCGCATCTTTCTTTTTCATATCGGGCTATCTGAAAAAGCCATCCGTTTCGCAAAAGGAGTCCCTAAAGAAATACGCCTATTGCCTCCTTATACCTTATTTAATATATAATGCGGTCTTCTATCCTTATTGGATCGGAAAGACATATATTGAACAAGGAGGCATGCCATCATTTTCCGAATGCCTGAAACCTATCATCGGCACCTTTCTTGGACAACTTGACTCTAATTTCTCCTGCCAACTCAATGGCGTCACCTGGTTTCTGATATCCCTCTTTATCATGCACTGGATAACAGATGTCTGCAATCGCCAGAAGAATGGAAAGGCATGGATGCTTACCATTTCTATCATCGCCATGTTCTTATATGGCCTTAACAAATATGCCCACTTCGCCCCATACCTACCTTTTCATGGCCTAGTGCGCTGTATCCCTTTCTTCTTCCTAGGAAACCAGTTGCGCCAATCCGGTTATCTAAAAGAACCTAACCTCAAAAAGGACTTTCTAATTGGTATCTCCGCCCTAGCCCTTAGCCTCATCCTCTTCTATTGGCATATCAATGAGAGTAACATCCTCATTCATATCACCCTCTATTTCATCGTTTGTTTCTTCTCCGTCCTCACCATCACCCACCTCTGGCACTGCGCAGACAGATTCAAATCCCAAATCGTCATCTATATCTCCATTGGCACCATGGTTATCTTCGGTCTCCACCGAATGCTCATGGGTATCATCGACTTCATCGTAGAAAAGGCGTTTCAGATCTCAGACATCAGCTATTACATACCGGAAGCCATCATCTTGACTATTGGCATTGAACTGGCTCTGCTTCCCATCATCATCTATGCCAAACGACATTATCCAATCCTTCTTGGCAAGAGAAAAGCGAATCAAAATTTGGTGATCTCTGAATAGAGTCGGTTTTTATGAATCCAAATATTTAAGATATATCTCGGATACAGATTCTGCAACACGTTGCGCATTAAAGCGTTTTTCTACTACCTTGCGAGCTTCTTCTGAGCAATGTGACAATAAATCCCTATCTTTGCAATAGCTACTAATCGCATCAACAATAGCCATGACATCATTGAATGGAACAACCAATCCATTCTTACCATCCACAATCAATTCTTTTGTTCCATCTGTTGGTGTGGCAATAATCGCCTTTCCCATAGCCATAGCCTCTAATAAGGCAATAGATAGACCTTCCCAAAGACTCGGTAGGCAATAAACATCCATGCAATGCAATAAGTCCGGGACATCAGTACGGAATGCAGACCTAAAAACATAATTATGCATTTGATTGTCCTTTATGAAGCTGTCAACCTCAGCATCCATATCGCCTTCGCCAACAAAGAGTCCCTTTATTCTATTATTTCTCTCATGTGCATCTTTAATTGCTTTTAAAAAATCGAGAGGATTCTTCTGTAACGTACAACGGGCAACAAAGCCAACAACAAAGTCAGAATCAGAGAAACCGAATTCTCGACGAAGATCCTTAAACTGCGAATCTGGATTAAAACGGTCTAAATTAATACCATTCTCAATCACATGTGCAAATTGCAAGCCAAAAACATCACGGCCTGTATCCGCATTGCTCTGTGACACACAAATAACATCATTTGCATAATGACAAATCAGTTTTTCACTCCACGAACGTAGTTTTCGAACCAAGAAAGACTGATCATCATGAAAACTCCAACCATGGACCGTATATACGAATGGGATATGCATCTGTTTAACGGTATAGAGCACATTGGAAGCTGCCCTACTCCCATGTGCATGGACAATCTGGATTCCTTCATCTTGAATCAGTTGTTTAACATGTTTCTGAACCTGAAGATCAAATGGCTTCTGAGTCTCAATCACATGACATCGGATTCCCATTTGTTTTAGTTTTGTTATCATTTCGCCATCAGAAAAGGATAAGCAAACCGGCTCATATCTATTCTTATCAAGGAAATAGATGAGATCAAACAAATGGGATTCGCCGCCACCAATTTGTCCTTGGCGAATGACCTCAAGAATTTTAATCTTTCTCATGTTGACATCTATATTTTGCCTACAAAATTATGAATTATTTTCAAAATATCAAAGCATTTTTTGGACAAGTATACGTATTTTAGGGAAAAAGGCCACTTTTTTTTTGTTATTAAGAAAAAAAAGTCTATCTTTGCACAATAAATAATACATAATGAAAATTCTATTTCTAACATATCACGGATTTGACCCTGGCAGTGGCATCAGCAAGAAAATGTTGGCCCAAATTAAAGGACTCGAGCAAAATGGACATGAATTACACGTCTGTTCCTATGCTGTGGAGCCGAATGGGGATAGATGTAGATATATAGACAATAAAATTGTTCAGAATTTCGGCTGTTCCAAATGGGCCTCTATTAAACATCGTTATGATTTTAATTGTGTTATCCAATATTGCCGTGACAATAAAATTGACATGGTATATGCCCGCAGTTATATGAACGCATCACCTGGGGTCATTCATTTTTTCAAAGAATTAAACCGAAACGGTATTAAAAGTGTTATTGAAATACCAACATATCCCTATGACAATGAACTATCGATGTTGCCGTTTGAACATAAAATACGATTATTAATAGACAAATTATTCAGAAAGCAACTAGCCAAACAAACAAATGCCATCGTCACTTTTTCTGATGAGAAACAAATATTCGGCCAACGTACAATAAACATTAGTAATGGTATAGATATAGATACGATACCTCTTCATAAGGAAGTTGATTATTCAAAAGAGTTACATATTATAGCTGTTGCAGAAGTTCACCCATGGCATGGATATGACCGCTTTATCGAGGGGTTGGGAATCTATTATAAGAATAATAAAGATAAGAAATATCCTGTATATTTCCATATTGTTGGTGATGTATGGGATTCTGAAATGTATGGGACGAAACATGCTCCTGGTTTTGCAACACTCATAAAAAAATATGATATTGAGCAATTTGTTGTTTTCCATGGCAAACTATTTGGTGAAGAGTTGAACAAGGTTTTCGATATTTGTTCTTTTGCAGTAGGTAGCCTAGCACGTCACCGAAGCGGTATTACAGATATTAAGACGCTAAAAAACCGAGAATACGCATGCAGAGGGATACCTTTCATTTATTCAGAGCAAGATTCCGACTTTGAAGAACAGCTATACATAATAAAAGCTTCAGCTGATGAATCACCTATTGATATTTTTCGAATCATCAAATTCATGGAGTTATTCTCATTGAAACCAAAAGATATTAGAAAAACTGTCGAACATTTATCATGGAAGATACAAATGGAACTTGTTATTGAATCAATTTCTAAATTATAATGAGATGAAAATTATATATATCATTGACACTTTAGCCAGCAAGGGAGGTGCAGAAAGAATTATCACAAATAAGATGGACTATATGGCATCATTTTGGGGCTATGAAATATCAATAATAACTTGCTATCAAAATTCAAACACCCCAAATGCATACATTTTATCAGAGAAAATCAACCAAATTTATTTAGACATTCCTTTCTATTCGCAATATAAATATAAATATCCATATAGACTATATGTCAAGAATAACATAAACAAGAGACTCATAAAAAGGTTAAGTGAAACTATTTCAGAATTGGATCCTGATATTATTATAGGAGTTGGTTACTTCAATGCAGATATTATTTGCAAAATCAAATGCAGAGCTAAAAAAATTATTGAAGTTCATGAACCAAGGCCTTTTACATTAGCCGATCCAGGACTTAAACGTTCTTTGCTTTCAAAAGTATACATGAAAATCTATAGGCAAAGATATTTCCGTTCTGTTGAGAAAGAAGCAGATGTTGTCGTAACACTAACCAAAGGAGATGCTCAAGAATGGAAAAAAGCGAAGCGTATTGCAACAATTCCGAATTTTACTGTAATGAGAAGCAATGATTCTTACAATGAAAACCATAAAAGGATAATTGCAGTCGGACGCCTAGAATGGGTTAAGGGATATGACAGATTACTAAAGATTTGGGAATTAGTTAGTCAGAAACATAAAGATTGGATATTAGACATTTTTGGATCTGGTTCATTAGAAGAAACACTCAATCTTAATATCAAAGCATTGAAACTTAAGAATATTAAAATACATCAGTTCAAATCAAACATTGAAGATGAATATTCAAATTGTTCAATTCTGTTATCGACGTCGTATTATGAAGGTTTTTCTCTGGCATTAATTGAAGCCATGCAATTTGGCATACCATGTATAGCATTTGATTGTCCATTTGGTCCACGTGATGTTATTGATGATGAAAAAAATGGATTTGTCATAAAAGACGGTGATATCATCAATTTTGCAAAGAGACTAGACATGCTTATCGAAAATCCACAATTAAGAAAAGAATTCTCGAATGCAGCAAAGCTAAAAGTTAAACAATATGATATTAATATTGTTATGCAAAAATGGAAAGAACTTTTTGAAAAAACAATCTGTTTATAATCATCCCGAATTTATGAATAATACGACATAATCCAAATGTATGATATTCTTTTGCGTCTGTAGCAACAAGATAAACATCATTATAAATAGCTACATTATACTGATGTCCTCCTTCTTTATAAAAAGAGTTATTTAATGGAATAAGATTATGTCGAACCAAATGCTCCTTATAGGAAAGATTTGACAACTCATCTACCTCAAAGAGATGAACATTATCACCATATCTTTTTTCACAATCTTGTGCCACCCGATATAATTTGCCGTCTATCTCTATTAATGATCCGGCATTCCTACCATATTTCTTACTAATTAGAATCGGAGACTGAGGATGGGAATAATAAGATCCCAAAAGGTCTTCTGAAAGATATAGATAGTAAACATTTTCACCATCAATATTTCTTTTTGAGGTCATCAAATAGAATAATCCATCTTTATTATAAATAGAAGAATCTGAGAAGCCAACCTCAATTCCATCATGATAATCATCAATAAGAGTTTTATAATAAGAAAAACTGCTCAAGTTATCGTTATCAGCCTTATACAACCGCACTTCGTTTAAATATGAACTCTCTGGAATCATATATACCTCATTGTCATATTCAAACACGAATGGATATGAAAGATGACCTGTTTCTTTCAATACTGTTATAGGAGCAGACCAATTGCTCAAATCTGTAGTGCAGATCATCTGAATCTCCCCATATGAATAATTCTTTTTTGATTCAAAAAAAAGGTATAGTATATTATTAAAAACAAACAAAAATGGGTCTGCCAAAATAGTCTTTGGATTCAAAGATAAAGAAAAACGATCGCATGGGATATCTAAGATTCGCTCCATCTCATTAATCTTCCATACATTTTTATCACTCCCTTTCAATAGCCTGATTTTAAAACATTCTATTTTTTTCATAACCAACAAATTATTTAAATAATGCACGTAACTTTAGATAGATTGATGGAATATATTTAAAAAGAAGAGAAACCAACTTTTGCTTTGGCCCATGACTAAAAAACAAATTGGGAACTTTAGTTTTTAAATCATTAATATAATTCTTTCGTTTTGAAAGCAAGTTTACATCGTGAATTATATACCAAGTAGCTATTGAAAAAGTAACGAAGATAGTATCCATCAATTTATTCTTAATATCTGATGGATAATAGTTATTTTCATACAACAACCACAAATTTGAAATAACAACATTAAAATCTTTTATTTTATTTAAGCTAATTGATGAAACTATTGAGTTTTCCCTTTGCCTATACACATAAAAACAAATTGGAATCTTTATACATTTTTTTGCATTCAAATAGCATTCTGTGGTAAATGGTACATCTTCAAAATAGATGTGGGGAATGAACCTTATATTAGAATCTTCTAAGAACTCTTTTCTATATAAAGTTCTCCAAACATAACATTGTTGAGGATTAAACTCATTCAAAAAGAAATCATGACCCGACATCAATTGAATATCATCTATATTTTTTTTTTCAGAAAATAATCCTCGTTGAATGTCCTCATCCGATAACTTTACAAAATCAGCAATTCCCATATCAGCAGAGGATTTCATTGTTTGTTCCAATATTTCACCAAGTGTATTGTCTAAGAGTAAATCATCAGAATCCAAGAACAAAACATACTGACCTTTAGCAGATGAAAATCCTGTATTCCTCGCTACAGAAAGGCCCTGATTATCTTGCTCAAACACAACAATATTTGAATGGATGTTTATAATATCAGATATCATGCCAAAACTATCATCCTTTGTGCCATCATCAACAAGAACGACTTCAAACTCGAAATCATTTAGCCCTTGTCTAAATACACTCTCCAAACAAGCCCTGACATATCTTTCGACATTATAAACTGGAATTATTATACTTAGCTTTTTCATTGTCAATTATTTATCTTCAATACGATCAAGTCCAAATATCGTCGTATCTTAATATAGGTGCAAGGAAATAAAGAAAAAACAACTGTTAAGAGGAACTGCTTTAAATTCGAAGAAAAACAAAGATAACGTACTTTTGTCTTTAAGTCTTTTACTATAAGCTTTCTATGAAAATACAACTCCTTATTTTTAATAATATACCATATAAACTCTTTAAAAATAACAAATATGAAATCCTTATATTTATTTCTTATAGTTGAATTATTAATATTATGTTTGGCTTTATATAGTATTGCAATTACAGTACTAAGATCATTTATTTTTTTTACATCAATAGAATGAACATAAGAAAGTTGATGATGCCTATAAACATATAAAGGAGAAGAGATCTTCAAACATGTTGAAGACTTCATAATACAATCTATTGTAAATAGTATATCTTCAAAACAAATTCCTGGAAAGAAACAGACATTATTATACCTCAAAAAATCTGCCTTATATATAGCACGCCACACAAAAGTCTTATTATCAAAACCATGAATGAAGAAATCCTGACCAGAAGTAACATAAAAATCATTACCATAATATGAACTATCAGGTATACTCATCTCTTCATTCTCCATATCAATATAATCAGCAATTAGTATGTCTACATCATTTTTCAAAGCCAAAGCTAACAATCTCGAAACAGCACCTTGGATTAAAAAATCATCAGCATCAACAAATTGTATAAAATGCCCTCGGGCGTAAGACAGTCCTAGATTTCTCGCCAAAGAAGGCCCTCCATTCTTTTGCTCAAGAACGATAAAATTTGAATGGCACTCTATTATGTCATCAATAACATCAATGCTATTATCCTGAGTTTCATCATTTACCAGTATTACTTCATATTCATCTTCATTTATATTTTGACTAATAATACTTTCAACACATTGTCGTATGTACTGTGCCGCATTATATACAGGAATAATTATGCTTAAAAAAACATTTCTATTCTCCGTCATAAAACCAAATATCAATACTTTCAGTTAATTACCATTCCGTTATTTGATGCAAAGATAACAATCTTTTTTGAAATAAGAAAAAAAAACAGAAAAAATATCGTTATATTTTGTAAACTCTAAAAAAAAAGTTATCTTTGCACAGTATAAAGTAAACAGGTTAAACAAGAAACATTTATATGGATATAACAATGAATGATTCCACCATCCGACAAACAAAAAAAATCATGTATCTTCTTGATTCACTTGCTGAACCTGGTGGTGTTGAGCGTGTTCTTACTGACAAGATGAATTATTTAGTTAGTAATGGATTCGAAATTACTGTTGTTACATACCAACAGGGGAATCACCCAATTATCTTTCCATTACATCCTAATGTAAAACATATTGACACAAGCACCCCTTTCTATACAATATATAAATATAATCGTATTAGAAGAATATTTAAACTAACACAAATAAAAAAACAATTTCGAAGAGTACTACAAAAAATAATCAACGCGGAAAAGCCTGATGTGATTATTATAACGACATACGGAATACCGACTTGTGGAATTGTTACAAAGTTAGATACCAAAGCAAAATTAATAGTGGAAGCCCATGCACCAAAAAGCATGACCATAGAAGGCAATATACATAGCAAAAACAGAATAAGGAGATTTATTGATATAGTGTACAATGAATACCAATGTAGGAAGGTAAAGCAATTCGATTTACTTGTTCTATTAACAGAGAGTTCTTATCATGATTGGAAAAGTATTGCAAAGAAGCATATTGTCATACCTAATCCTGTCACATACTTCCCTGAATCAATATCACATAACACAACTCCTTTAAAACGAATCATTGCTGCAGGAAGATTACATCCACAAAAAGGTTACGATAGACTTATTGAAGCCTATGCCATGATATCCAATCAATGCCCAGAATGGCATGTGGACATTTTTGGAATCGGTGATGAAAAGCAACATCTTATTGATCTTATAAAATATAAAAAAATGCAAAACAAGATCTTCATTCACCCTGCTACTCCAAAAATATATGAAGAATATTCCAGAAGCGACTTTTTTGTTTTATCTTCACGTTTTGAAGGATTGCCTCTTGTTCTTATTGAGGCCATGTCAAGTGGATTGCCTTGTTTATCATTCCGATGCAAATATGGCCCAGAGGATATTATTGAAGATGGTAAAAACGGTATATTGGTAGAGGACGGGAACATACAACAATTAGCAGAAAAAATATTATGGATGTGCAACCATGAAAAAGAAAGAAATATAATGGGCATTCAAGCACGAAAGACTTCTGAGAAATACAAGAAAGAAAATATTATGCCTAAATGGATTAATTTGTTTAATACACTACCACAATGATAAAAGAAGACATTTCTCAGAACATGTTTACAATTACCTAGGTTGCAATGATATACCTAGGCACACCCGTCCAGCTACATCAGTTTTGTTTCTTGAACTTCCATGGCATTATTATTCTTTCTGCTTTATGAACAAATGAATAACCTAACAACCTTATTAGAAACGTTCTAAATCTATAATAGGCCTTTGCTTTCGGTGAAAACCAAGAATTCTGATAGTGATGAATTGCATATGTATATGGAGTTAATTCCACCTCACGAGAATCGAACACTTTGGGAGAGAAATATGCATCATTGAAGATAAGAACTTCCTTAGAGAAATCGAGTGCTCTAATATGCTTACTTTCATCTAACGAAAGGACACGAAGAGGTTTAAGTTTTAGAATCTGCTCATTCATTATCTCAGGAAGTTTCCTTATATCAAGACTTCCGTCTTCTTTTACAAATGATCGATGATCATAATAGTCTAGGCATTGCTTTATCCAATCGCAACCTTTTTCAGCTCCCATAATAGCAGCTTCTGGTGTACCAGCCTTCTCTGCTCCAACAAAATATGGTAAATCTAGTAAATCATTAAAAGACTTCAATACTTCAACATCTGAATCCAAATAAATGCCACCAAAATGGTACAGAGCATAAAAACGGATAAAATCAGCTGCAAAAGCATATTTCTTATTTTCAAAAGCCTGTTTAACCCATAGAGAGGTGTCCAAATCAAAACGATTCGTATCCCATAGCATTACCTCATAATCTGGTAAATAAGTTTTCCAGGATCTCAGACACCTCTCAATCTTTAGAGGATAGGCATCTCCACTTAACCAACAAAGATGTATAATTTTAGGTATCATATTACAATATATTGTTTGTTAATTCAGTAAATAACAACTTCCACATTGGCATAACTTTATCAGCACGGAATCGTTGAGAAGAAATAATGCCTTTACTTCCTAAGTCTTTTCGAAGTGTAGTACTATTCATCAATTTGCAAATCTTTTCAGCAAAATCATTTATATTACGATTCTTTATCAAATAGCCATCTTTTCCATCTGTGATTATATTAGCAGGTCCATATGGGCAATCAAAAGCGACCACTGGTAAGCCACAACTCATTGCTTCTGGTAATACCAAACCAAATGGCTCATATAAAGATGTAAGCAAAAGCATAGAACTCTTCAAATATTCATCAAATATCTGAGCTATCGGTTCATGGACAACTATATTATATGATTCTAATTGTTTAACAATATACATGAATTTCTCGTATTGATCTCCATAGCCTCCAAATATATGTAGTTGCCATTCAGGTTCTTGTTGATGGACCAAATTCCAAATCTTAAAAAGCGAATCAATATCTTTTTGTTTTGAGAAACGACCTATATAAATAGCAGACTTGCTTGAACAATCACTGAAACGTCCCGTGTCGTTTAAATGAACCACATTAGGAATTACAACAACATTCTTATTATATTGTTTCCAGTCAGAAGCATCGCCTTCAGTTAAAGCAACAATCTTGTTGGCTTTTCTTGTCTGAAGCAAATAATATTTCTCACGCAGCCGCTTTAATGTGCCTTCTACTTCATATTTATATGAATTACAGGATGTATGAGATTCTATTATCAAAGGTATCTTTCCTTTAACTTTTAAAACAGAACCTAAAAGATACAATCTAACACAAGATATAACATCCGGTTTAATCTCTTCAATATACTCTTTTAATCTAACAATATACAGCCGACGTAATTTCCCCTTAATATATAATCGTTTCAAACCATGATATTTGTATTCCTGATGAAACTGTATTGCTAAATCATGATATGAAACTTTTGGACTCAATAAAAAAGGAATGGGATGATTACCTTGATCTGCAGTAACAATATGTACATCATAATTATAATTATCTGCCAAGAAATTCATCTTTTCCACAAGAATTCTTTCTAAGCCTCCCCAAATTGCCAATGAGTCGTTTATATAGAGAATCCTCATGACTTAATCAAATTATCTTCACTATCTTCGTATCGATCCTTCTTGTAAAAAATTCGAGAGAGACCCTTGCCCTGTATCTTGACATGTTGGACAAAGCTATGCCACATTGACTGATTGCCCATCGTACCATAACCTGTAATGGCTCGGCAACGACGGTCACGAACGAACTTTATCTTACCGTATTTTTTTAAAGACAAAGCCATAGAGCCATCTTCGCCTCGGATGATATCAACACGATATTCTTCTTTACGGCCATAGTCTGCATTATAGGCAAAGACTAAACCGCGAACACTCAATTCTGGACGCTTAAAATGCTGGATCCATAAGAAAAGATCACGGCACATCTCAAAGAGCCTCAATCCTATCTTGCTATGATTCTCATCAGGGAAGTAGCTCCAAGTAGCAGAAACGGCGACTATTCCTGGCTTCATCAACTGATCCAGCATCAGTTCGTAATACATCGGAGGATAAATGGTATCACTGTCCACGTCGAAATAATACTTACCGCGCGAATGTTGCAAACCACATCGACGCGCATATCCACAGGAATGCTGGTATTCAGTATAATACGGGATACCAGATTTCTCATATATCTCGGCAGTACGATCCTTTGAGTCATTGTCTACACCAATAATCTCCACAGGATATTTGCACTTGATTTCACTGATAGCCCATAGACATGCTTGAAGATGGGTTTCCTCATTATAGCCTATCACAACAATGGAGGCTATTGGATTGTCGCTCTGCAAAGCAGCTAACCGTTCACGCGTCCCATCAATGACCTCCTGAGGAACCTCACTGAAGGGTTTCCCATAGATTGAAAGATATTTATCGTACCAATTTGCCATGATTTGTCTATACTGCTACTTTTACTCCATCATATACATAGTTCTTGTACAACCAGTCCTTGCTCTGTTCCGTAGGAGCCAAATCAATACTCTGCAAT
>Ga0247611_10006680_pt1 | contig 14708 bp, 12 predicted proteins | sample 177DNAGHGhighgp2_FD_192422 | JGI IMG/M metagenome (GOLD analysis project Ga0247611, IMG submission 192422) | Sheep rumen microbial communities from Palmerston North, Manawatu-Wanganui, New Zealand - 1770 DNA GHGhigh gp2 | ecosystem: Host-associated > Mammals > Digestive system > Stomach > Rumen...
ATACCAAGAATATTAGACTCTTTAAATAGTTTCTCTATCTCTTCATCAGACATTTCGATTTCATTATTATCAAGATTATTAAATCTATCCCAATGGATAGCAGATTCATTAGAAGGATTAGAGGACAAATCTAACGAGGTAGAACCTGTTGCTATATTATAATCTTGCATAAGAGTTTCTGATCTTAATTCATTATTATCTTCCATTTTTATATACTTCTCCTAATATATATTAAGCATTCTCTGTAGGAACTACTGTAGCTCCAGCAGATTGCAGATTCATCTTTATATATGTAAGAATATCTGCAGACATCTTAGAATCAATTACATATGACTCATATTGAGTCTTAAAGAAATTACCATTATCTGCAATTAATCCATAGATATATGAACTAATAGAGTTATTGTATGAATAAGCATATGTAAGAATTCTCCAAAGATCTACATCAGTCTCAGACATCTGTGATATTACATATTCAAGATTAGCATGAATAGCTGCTAATTTAGGATCAGCAAATAATCTCTTAGAATAGGAATATACTACATCATTCTCTCTTCTGAGACCCGATATTCCAAATGCGGAATCTATAGAATCTCTCTCAGTAATAATAAATGTAACATAAAAATCTATCAAATGTTTAGTAAAGTTAGATACTAAAAAGTCATATAACCAATATGCTGCAGAATAGATATCCGTTTCAGATGTATCATTAAAAGTAATGCCATAGTAATCGCATATCTTATATATGATATTATAATATACTCTATTACGAGTTTCCATTATTTCTCCAGTATATGAAGAAAATCCGTCTGTAAGAGTTTTAAATTGCATCTCATATGCTGCTACAATATTTGGAGCAGGAAGATCATATAGCCTAAACCTATTCTCCAATGCATCAGAAATTACATCCATAATATAATCATCTTCAAACTGGCTTAGAATACCAGCGAGCTGATTATCTATATTAACATTAGTAACGGCCGGATTATATTGAAACGGGGCCTCAGACAAAGAATTCATTATAGTCCTCCTGTGATCGAGAAATAATATATTATATCTTGGTTATAGCTAATTTAAAAGTTCAAAATTTCAGATGTATAGTATAAAATTGTAATTGGGTAACATGACACAGAAAGGAGAAAAAGTCATGAAGAGAAAATGCAATAGAAATATGATAGCCCAGATGGGCTGGGGCTTAAGCAGAGGTGTATCCCCTGCAAAAGCACGCATCTTACAGAAGCGTGCAGAAAAAAGGAAAAAAGTAATGATCATCGCAATATATGCGATGATCTTTTTATCTTTCTTCGGAGTTTGTCAAGCAAACTCCGGTTCATTCGAGAGATATGCTCTACAGAAAGGTCTTGAAGCTTTGGCAGCTTCTGAAAGACCTGATCCGGTGGCAGGCAATGACTATGTGGTCATTGTCGAAGCTGCCAAATGACCATATGAGAACCAGATGGGAAGTACCAATCCCCATCTGGTTCTATTTGTAATAGGTCTAATATTTTTTGTTTTGTGTTACACAACACGATGTTTTGCTAATAGCATATTACGTTCTGATAATATCCAATCTACCGATTTACTTTGTTTTTCATCTAGAACAGAAACAGCGAAAATATGATAAGTAAATGCGAGTTTTTGTTCAGCGTGAGTAATTTGAGTGTGCTTATTTGACAAATCATCATATTTTTCAAAAGATGAAGGCAAACTGGATAAATCAGACCATTTCTGTTAATAGATTTCAAAACCTTTTCCATCATCTCAAAAGATATTAAACCCATGTTTAAACGTTATCAGAAACAAATATTTCTGCTACATTCATTGAAACTAATTTATCCATACCATCTTCTGATTCTGTATCATAATCACCATCGGCAGCATATGAATTATCATAACTCTCTGTACTTTCAAGAACAGGATTTTCGTTTTTATGAAGAACTGGATCACCTTCTGGTTCTTTACCATATTTTTTATTTTTTTCAATTTCTTCCTGTTCTATTTTATCACCATTTTCAATATTTGCTTGTACCTTATCAGCAAATATATTATAGTAAAGATCTTGATGTTCAAGCATTATAGATCTTACAAATGCTCTAATTAATTTAATTTTATCTTTATCAGATTCAAAATGAATATCATAATCATATTCATCAATTTTGTCAGATACAAGCTTTACAAACTTATCTTCTGCTAAAGCTTCAAAGTCTATAAACGATCTGGCATCTTCTAATTCTTTTTTGAGAAATTCTTTATTAGATGAATCGTTTATGATAATATCGGTAAATATACCATTAAATCCATAGAAAGTTTCAGATGCTTTCTCTTCTGTAGATTTTTCTGGAGAGATTTGCGTTACTTCAACTGTATCTATCTTCGGCTGATTAGTTTTCTTAATAATATTATATATTATAAAAAATATACATAAGAGTACAACAATTGCTAATATACCCATATATCTATTCCTCTCTATATATAATTTATACTATTACTAAAGAGTTTTATATATTATAATATATTATTACAATAAATATATAGAATTTGAACCTTACAATAATCATACCAAGAAAGGAATAATTAGAAGCAATATGGCTATATCTAATGTAGTGCGAGCTCCTATTAATGTATATTATCAGGATACGACTACAAACCTTTCTTTTACCAAAATGCACTATTTCTTAAGAGCCAGAGGAATCCAGAATAATAAATTCTTCTTGTTAATATATGATGCTGGCCTAATGGGAATAGATCCTAGAGATCCAAATCTATCAATGGAAATGAAACTTAGAGTACTGAGAGAATGTACATCAAACTATTGGTACTTTATAAGAGAAGTAGTAAGAATCCCCGAGGAAGGTGGCCAACTAGGATCAGGTAAAAGATACGAATTAAGCAGAGCAAATTTAGCACTAAACTACATGTTTGTTTATAATATTTCCACATTCTTGGAACTGCCTCGACAGCATGGTAAAACAGTTAGTGCGTTGTGCTGGTATCTATGGGTCTTTAACTTTGGCGCTACAAACATGAAAATGATGTTTGCAAATAAGAAACATGAAGACTCAAAGAATAACCTGAAAACAATGAAAAATATAAGAGCTGCATTACCAGAATATTTAAGAATGGAATCTGCAATAGGCCCAGATGGTAAACAAATTAAAGCAGCTAATAAAGCAGAAACTTTACAGAATCCGATCAATAATAATATCATAGTTACATTACCTGGTGCACGAACTCCGGCGTTAGCAGATGGTGCAGGACGTGGTGCCACTATGGCAATACAGTACTATGACGAGTTTGCATTCTTACCATATAATGATATAGTATATGCTGCAGCAATTCCTGCATTCTCTAAAGCATCAGAAAATGCTAAAGCAAATCATGCTCCATATGGCGTACTAATTACAACTACACCAGGAGATTTAACTACTCGTGAAGGTAAATTTGCAAACTATGTTCGTACGCAAGGTACAGAGTGGAATGAAAAATTCTATGACCTAAGCTATAACCAATTAATGGATCTTATGCATGCAAATACTAAATCAGTATTCATGCATATTAGATATACATATCAAATGCTTGGTAGAGGAGCAGAATACTTTGACGAGATGGTTAAATTCTTCTTATCCGATTGGTCAAAGATACGAAGAGAAGTCCTGCTAGAATGGTCAGAGATGGCAACCAATAACCCATTCTCAGCCGAAGACCTTGAAGTTATAGAAGCATTTGTAAAAGATGAACCAATATCTACATTAAGCTTTGGCAAAGCTGGCCAATTCATAATGAAGTTCTGGGATACTATACCGATGGGATCTCAATATCCACCTATAATAGGAGTCGATGTATCTTCAGGTATTCATAAGGATGCATCTGCAATTACTATAATAGATTCGCAAACTACAAAAGTTGTAGCTACATTCAGATGTAACTACATAACAACACCAGAATTAGCTGATCTAATATATAGATTTGTAACAACATATGCAAGAAATGCAATAGTAAATGTAGAAAACAATGGTGCAATAAATGTCACATCTAGTAGAGTAATCTGCTATGATTTCAGTGTTAATTGCTATGACTCACTGGTCAAGAGCCAAACTTACTACAACGCAGCTTGAAAAAGCAAACGTGAATGTCGAGAAATCAGAAAGAAATAGTTTGGATGAAGATATGGTTAAATCCTAAGTCTTTACTAACAAGCCAAAGTATAGCAGCCAATAATCTAAATTCAAAAATAAATTAGAAAATTACTTTATATATAAATAATATTATTTATATTATAGGAGTAATTTATGATTATAACTTCTTTAACCCCTTGTCTTATTTTTGAATATGATTAAAGTTCAACGATCATCTCCTTACGGGAGAGTAGAACCTCAAGCTAATGGAGGAAGAAAAATACTGCCCCTATTATTAGGGTGAACAAATGATCTGATCACTACTTGTAATGAGAGTGTCTAGAATTAACTAGAAGATTTATCTTGCAAATAAATCTAAACATATATGGCTTTGGATCTACATTGTTACAAATCTTATTAAAGACATCTATTAAACCTAATTTATATTATGAAATTAAAGATAGAGTAGATGAAGAAATATTTGATGGAATAACTGTCAAAAAGAGACCAAGAAAATGTAAAGTATATGGTTCTACTTCATCTAAAGCAAAGAGAGATAAACTAATTGAATTATTACATCAAAGAGTGCAACACCATCGTGATAAATTTGGCACTAAAGAGATATTAGATGAATTAAAAACGATGGTAGTAAAACCAAATGGTAAAACTGAGCATGCTGATGATGCACACGATGACCTAGTATTCTCTTATCTCTGGGCACTATATGTATTCTATTATGGTGAAGATCTTGTAAATAGATTCCGTTTGATGAAAACAGAAATATATACAGATGATCATTATGATGAAACATCATATTCTCTTGAAGAAGAATATGGATATGAAACTACAGTAGATCCTGATGTATTTAGAGAACCTGATGATGAAATAGGGACTCTGATACAAGATCAGATGAAATATATTACAAGCACTAAATCATATTCATATGAAGAATTTAAAATAAAAGAATTAAATGAAGATAGAAAAGCTCTAGAAGCTATCAAGAGAACACCAGGCGGTAGAGAAGCAATATCTAAGGCTTATAATGTACCAGTATCTTATCTTGAAAAGCAAAGTAATAGTGGATTTATAGATATATCTAATGATATTAATAAGATATTCTATGGAGATGCAGATATTGGTGGAGGCAAGCTAGAAGATATGTTTAATTCAAATGATGATATGAATAATAATAGAGGAGCAGTTAAAGGTAATTTATCTGATATATTCAATAGAGTATAAAAAAAAAATAAACGGGTAGACCTTTTATGGCCTACCCGTTTTTACTATGCATATATACCAACGCCATAGTCATCGTCTGTATTGACAGAATAACGACTATCTATACTTGCTGTAACATTTAAAGAACCAGTAGAAAGAGAATTTCTCGACTCTCTATCTCTTCTGGCTCTTTCTGGATTATACCAGCTGCCTTTTAAGTAGTTACTATAATCAAGATCTTTTCCAGATTTGATTTCTTTCATGTAATCGTCATAATCCCAAGAAGATAGATGTCTCAACCATGGAATTTTTGATCTTTCACTAATCCGAATAGTATTTTCTTTAGTTGACCATGGTATTCTGTCACCAGTCGATATATGTCTGAATCTATATCTAATTGCAACATATTCAGAAGCTTGAGCAATTTTAGGTTTATATAGATAATCATCATATTCTATTGAAGCTTTAAAAATATTCAATATTTCTAATGATCTCTGATCCATTTTATATATTAATTGCTCGAATTTATCTCTTAATATGACAGAAGCATCATACATTGATTTAACCACTTTATCCTTGACTCTCCAAAGTAATCCACTCTCTTTTACATTAACAGAACAATCATAATTATAAGAGGATAGATTAGTGGTCACAGTTGAAGTGATTATATCTGATGTATTGGTCGGCGACCAAGAGATACCATAGATACTAGTGTTAGTATAATTAGCATGACTATAAAATGCATTAATAATATACGTATTGACATTATTTGATGTATAAGAATAAGTGCTATTATTAGTATTAATATTATTTAAAGTGCCATAATTAGTACTAATATCATTTGAATAATAGTAATTATTCAAAATATTTTTTAAATTCAACGAAATCTTATAATACTCTATAACATCTTTCTTTTCTCTCCAAGGAAGTTTGTTTCTAACAGTTGCTTTTAACTTTTTGCTCTCTCTAGAATCATATCTGAAAGATAAAAATTCTGTAAGATCAATATCTCCAGGAATAGCCATTATTCATCACTATCTTTCTTCTTGGAAGTACCTTTCTTCTTGCGACTGGTAGTTGCTTTCTTAACCTTATCAACAATCTTGCCAAAGAAATCTTTCTCCGGAACAAGTGCACTTGCTTTATCGCTCACAGGCTGTTTAAAAGAATTAAGATAGTTCTTAATCTGCTCTTCATCCTCAATAGTATTAACCTTATATACTATATCTTTCTTATCTTTCTTTTTAACATCCTGCACAATCTCTTTTAAAGTAAGATCACAATTATCTTCTACCCAATCTGCAATGAAGAATAATCTATCTTCTACATATATACTCGAATCATTCTCATCTGTTTTATCATGAAAAGCACCAAATACAATAGGATCCTTGGACCTTCTTTCCTTTGCTACCATTTGTGAATCTTTATGTGTATAATCTGTAAAGACTATATAAAGTTCATCAAAACATTCACTAGCTTTAGCAAGAATATCAACCTTATCATCCGGAATGTCTCTGGTATACCTACTAAGTTCAATAATCTTTACAGACCCAGAATCTACATTAGTAATATATTTCTCTATATCCTTTCTAGATACAAAAATATTAAATCCATAATCCCGAGAAACTTTAATCTCTCTAAGCGCTACATCAACGATATGAGCAATCTGTTTTGCCATATCAGTCTGTCTCGTAATCTTGCATTTCTGAATCATCTTCATTCCATTGTCAATGACCAACTGAAGATAATCGTCGTCAACTGTCTGTTTCAGTCCTTTAACATACTCGAAATATTCTGCAGCAGTAAGCTGATCTTCGGGGTACTCTATGTCTCCCAACTTAACCAGTTTAACATCTTTTACAACGTCATCCATTTTCTTTTACTATTCTCCTTTTCTCTTATATTTATTAATAATGTGATTAATCACATTATATTCTATTATTATAATATCTAAACGAAAAATAATATAAAACAATAGCATACGTCAGTAGTATAAAAGTTTAATACGTAGCTTGATAAGATGAAATAAAGTGGTGAGGCGATTCATTCACCTCACCACTATTTTAATCATTTAACTCAACGTACCTAATTGCACCATTATTGCTGCGACGGACGCAGACCAGATCTATTCAGGATCTTGCATCTGCTCTGAACAGCCTGGTAGGACTGGATATGCCATCTATCAAACGCATGCACAGCAGGTAATGCCGGGTTAGAAATATTTCTAATCTCATTGGAGACATAAGTCTGATAGTCATAGATTCTATAGGTAACACGGTTGCTGTTACGAGGAGTCAGGATAGCAATAAGCTCATCATTCCAACGAAGCTTATCGGAACCGATGAACTGATAGATTCTCTTGTCAGAGGTCATAACAGTTCTCTTGTAATCAAGCTCAACCGGGCCGATAGAAGAACCAGTGGTGTAAGTATACTCGGTAGGAGTAATCTTACGAACAAGATCCGGATCACCAAAGATGGTAACTACCATGTTCGGATCATTCAGGACCTGAAGCATACGAGTGACTTCGCTGTCGAATGCATCGAAGAACATAGTATGTCTCCAAGTAAGCGGATCCAGAGCATAGTTTGTCGGCGGAGCATAGTCGAACTCCATGTAACCCTTAGAGTTGCCACTAAGTCTCTCATAATCCTCATCCAGGAATCTCTTGATCTCGTCATCCTTATAGTTAGCAAGGACAGTCTTAAGCAGGCTCATGATCTTGGTCAGCTGATTGACCTGATACAAAGCTGCAAGGTCCTTGACTTCTTCAGGAGAAACGGTAACATTAAGCGGAATAGCGTTCGGGATCTCAACCAGAGTGGTATCTGCCTTCCACTTAACAGAACAGGTCTTCAGCATTGCGTTAGCAGTGTCAAGCTCTGCAGAAAGAATAACCTTCTTGACCTCGCCAGCTGCAGAATAAATGTTGAAGATATTCTTATCCATCGTACCAGACAGGCTGTCCTTGATGGTCTTCATGTTATCGGCATCCTCACGGACTACGATTTCGATCGGCTGAGAGAAGCTTCTCTCATACTGATTGTATCCAGGAGCAAACTCGATACGAACCGGGAACCAGACGTCGTTGTACTCGCCAGCATCAGCTGCAGCTGCGATCGGGCCGTTGGAACGAATGAAGCCCTTATCATCGGGCATAATGTCACCTTCTGCAATGTAGAGCTTCTCGATCTGAATTGCGGAGATGTGGGTCTTGATGGACAGATCATCAAGCTTAGTGCCACCGCACAGAGTAAGGATATCAGTAGTACCAAGCTCAGGCAGCTCAAGCTCGATTTCATAAACCGGGTTGGAAGCATTGATAGCCGGAGTCATCTTGTTCTGCTCCTGGAACATATCAATCTCATTGCCCTGGGTATCGACAAGGATACGTCTCTCCATGGTCATGGTAAACTTCGGAGCCTGAGCAACTACCTTCTGAATAGCGCCCTTATCGAAGACCATGTTCATAAGAATATTCTTATGGACCGGGAAAGTCATACCGATAACCGGGTTATAGTCAGCCATAACAGAATGCTCGAAAACCGCATTGACATCGTTCTCGAACTGCTGCTCCATCATAGCATACTGATCCTCAACATAAGCAGGATCTTGGTTGAATGGGTCGGCAGTGGACTCATTCATGAAATCAGTCATGAAGAATTCCTTAAGAGCTTCAAGCGTATTCGGACGACGAAGGACCTTCTTCGGCTCTTCAAAAATATCAAGAGAGGACTCATTAAGAAGATTCTTAGCAAACTCTATGAATGACTGTGTGAAAGGAGCCATCGGATCTTTCTGGTAGCCGGAGCCAACATATCCGTTCGGCATAATGCCATTAATGTTGTTGGATTGCTTTCCACCAATAGGCATAAAACATTTCCTCCTTTTGTTATAGGTAGTGTGTATAGATTGATTGGCTGAAGGACGTTCTTGATATAATCAAGAAACAGCCAATCAATCATTAATTTCCGATAATATAGAAAATTGAATATATTAAAAATACTAAAAAGGATCTAGAGAGGTAATCCTAAATAATATTTATTTTATAGTTATATTATTTTTTAGCATTTTTATCTTCATTAAGCTTATTGAGTACCTTTGTAACTGTACGCAATATGGCAACGAATTTGATGTAGTTTGCGAAATTATCAATATAGGCAGATGTATCGTATATATCAGACATATATGATACTAAATTGTCCTTATTCTTTAGCATACATGATGTGGTGCGCTTTAATATGTCTATATTATCTGCTGTTTTAGTAATGTCATTAATTGCAGCTATTACATTTCTATATTCTTCATATAGATTCTTGAAATTAGTCTTAAGGTAGAGAGATCTTATACGTCGCTGATCCGATGTGAGAGAGGAATATAATTCTTCTTCAGCATTCTTCTGCTCTTCGTCAGCAATCTCTTGGGATGGATCAGTGATAGAATCATCATCAGACGAGCCACCAGAATCACCCATGCCACCTTCATCGCCTTCACCAGTTCCTTCATCTCCTTCTCCGCCTCCTACATCGTCTCCATCTATAGTAAAATCATCTTCTACTTGACCACCGCCAGCATTCTGTGGACTGTCTGGATCAGCTTGTTGCTGATTATCTGCATCTGTAGTTCCATCTGTATCATCAGGTACTCCATCTTCTACATTAGCATTATCATCAGTAGTAGCTGCCGGTTGGTCATCTTGTTGCGGTGCATCATTAGTTGCTGTATCATCATCAGGGATAGTATAATCATCATCTGCTTGGACAGTTACATCGGCGGTATCATTTCCACCTTCTGCAGGTTCATCATCCGGAGTAATAGTATAATCATCTTCATCTCCAGTTGTATCTGTAGCAGCTTGATTAGCTATATCTTCAGGAGACTGAGGGTTATTATCACCCTCGTCTCCTTCTTCATTATTATCTTGGATAGTGTAGTCATCATCGTCATCTATAGTTTGACCATTCACTTCCAATTCAAAAAGATAAGATCTTTTAGTATTAGAATTACTATTTCTAATATTCTTTAAACTATAGATTCCCATTTATTTAATAACCACCTTTCATATATCCTTGGTCAATAGGATTGACTTTCTTTCCCTTGACAGCAAGTTTATAATATAATTTCTGTCTCTCACGCATAAGATTGCGTTGAATAGTAAGAAGCTGTCTATATTTCTTGGTAGATCCAGAGTTTTCTGCTCTTTCAATCTCTCTCTGTACTACCTTAAGTTCAATATCAAGCTCGTCTATCATCTTATTACGCTCGACATCTGTAGCATGCTTATTAGCTAAGAATCCACAGGCAAGAATAAGCGCAGGTACATAGGGAGATCCAGCAGCCAAACCAACACCGGCCAAAGCAATAGCTATTTTAAGCATCTTTGAAAGGGAAGGACAAACCTGTCCTTTAATAATAGCTTCTCTATGGTCTGTCTTATAAAGTGACTGGAATCCACGCATGAAATTATTGAATCCAGCATCCATGTCCCTACACATTTCTTTTTCTTTAGCAGACATATGTTTAGCATCTTTCTTGAAAGCTTGCCAAGCTAATTTAATAGTATTAAGAGATTTGCCATTTCTGGCAACAGCTTCAGCAAATATCTTAGAAGATAAAGGATCTATATCTCCAGTATATACGCCAAGAGCCTCTAATCTTGCAGATACCGGAATATATGAAGCAGATTCAATATCATATGCCAAATGATTACGAACTGTATTCTTAATTCTATTAGATCTGGAATTGCCTGCTGATTCACACACAAGAGCATATTCTTGCATTATATTAGAATCTTCTTCTAATGGACCAAGAATATCACACAATAAAGATACTTCTTCTGTAGTAGCATTAGCTGCATTGTCTTGTTTCTTAGCAAGATTGATTATCATATCTGCTGTAGGCATACCAGCCAACTTATCTGATTCTTCTGCAGATTCAAATACTCTAATCAAGTCTCCTTTTACAGAGTTCGGGAACGATCTTGAAGATTCTTCAGACAATGTAAGAATTACGTTATATTTACTACGAAGATATACATCTACTGTAGACTCATTTCTGAAACTATAGAATGCTTTAACATTTCTTCCATAGAGAGAATTATTAATACATTTTACGGTAGACTCCATAAACTTGGATACATCTTCCAATTTAGCATTTTCATTTATATTATAAGATCTTAATCTTAATAATATATGATCATTCTCATCTACATAATCTGCAATGGTTCCAGTATTCTCGTTAAATTTAGTATCGTCAATAGAGCACATGTCTCTATTGAGATTATTTCTTTGCATAGTAGAATCAATCTTATCAAGAAAATCTGCAGTGGATTGTGCATCTGCAATAAGATTGTGCATAGTGAATTTATCTATATCATTTGTGGAGAATGTGGTGATATATTCACTATTTGTTCTATCCTTATCTGCATATTGAATATCATTCATACTCTCCATCCAGATTACACGAAGATTCTCTATCAAAGATTCTGCATTTTCTGCTTTAGCATTTTCTAATATGTGGATTATATTAATAGCAGAGGCAGCCTCTGTTACTATCTTATCACTATTATTGAATACATCACCAAGATTATAATCTATCTGATTAATAGTAACATACTCATTCAATGTAGATAATATAGATGTAATAGCAGTAGAGTTATTAAAATTCTCTTTACAAATAGAGACTAATTTATTTACAGATTTATTGGCATCAATCTTCCAATCATTGACTTTCTCTTGCCATGTCTTTGGAATAGCATACTCTGATAGAATAGAATTATCTTCACTATCTTTATTCATAAGATATTTTATATTAATATCTGCTGTCTCTGACAATACTTTAGATTCCTTAATAGCTCTAATATAACTATTAATATCTTCATCGCTATTATTCTCTCTCAGAAGAAAATAATTAGTAATATACTCTACCATAGAGGATTCATCCATAGAGATTCCACCATGATAGCAAATATAACTCATCTCCTCTAAAGCAATATTAAACTTTATAAAAGGATTAAGATCATATGTATCTACCATCTCGCAGAGAGAATAACATTTCTTCTTATCAGATTTTGCAATATCTTGAACACTTTCAAGCGCAAATCTTTTAGACATCTTTTTATGATTATCTATAATTCTATCTATTGATTTATATGTATTGAAAGTCTCAATAAGTCTATCTTTATTTACATCACCAATATTGGCTTCAGATGTAACAAGTATAGCACTCTTAATTTCTTTATTCTCTATAGTTGGAATGATACCCTTCGTCAATCTTTGAACAGCATCTTCCAATATATTAAATAAATTATTATCATAGAGCTGCTCAAGAAGTTTAATGTCTGAGGTATAAGAATCACTAGTACTTCCCACGAAATGTTCTACCATATTTGCAAGTGATTGAGTATTGCTCTTTGACATTATCCGAGAAATTTCATCATTGAGACTAGCATTTTCTTTTACAACGTGTTTCTCACCTAATAAGTATCTTTCTCTTTTATACACCAAAGACATATCCAATGGCTTAGATACCATTTCTGAGACCTCCTAATTTGGCTTAGATTAATTACTATAGTGTTAAATTTCAATAAAATAGTCAAAAAAAAAATAAAGGGAAGATCCATTGCAGGACCTTCCCGCGACCGTTGTTCAGTTGGGCATCGTATTGTTTCCAACTATACCATTTATCATCTTCTATGTGAACCGGAATTTTGCCACACTTCTTAGCCTACGTGAAGGACTGCTCAGACAATAAATGAAATTACTTAATACAGCTGTTATACCATATTAAGTTACTATATTTGGCTGTATAACTAATTCATCGAAGATGAATGGTTACCTTGGCCAAATAGTCCTCGCTAGCATACAGACCTGGGAAAAGGGCCCATATGCTTTTCTTGATTTTGATATCCATGTACAGGGAATTTGTGCCGAGAGCTGTGACACCCTCGGCGCAGAACATGGAGTAGTGTTCAACGTACCATCCATTCGAGATAGTGGTGTTGCTTGTGAGAATAGTATCGGATGGTATACGTTGATAAAGGATGTATATGCTGTGACACATATACATCCTTTCCGGGCAGGAAAATAAAATGGACCTGGAGTTGGTGGTAAACAAATTATCAAAATCGAACTACATTGATATTTGTCATATCCACCACTTGTAGGAGAATATGTATATTAAAGGCAGGATACACAAATCAATATTCTCCAGGTCCTTTTTATTCATTATTATAATACCTAATTCAATAATTATTGAATTAAATTGTTTGAATGGTCTCTGAAATTCTATTTAAAGATACTCCAAAATCTTTTTCTCCAGGCATTATATTACGATGAATATATATAAGGCCTCCATATGGCCTAACATAGTTTGCTATATCATTCATAATATAATCATTGCCATGTTTATCATTATCTGGGTATAAATGCAAATCAAAATAATAAATTTTCAATGAATTTATTATAGTATTTATCAATCCACGATAACCCGAACCATTAATGGATGCATATAAAGCATTTGGATCTTTTCTTAAATTAAATCTGATAGATAAAATATCGAATGGACCCTCTGCTATATGTATCTGAATGCGATTACCTGAGACTAGATTTATTACTGTGGGCATCACATAGAATTTTTCTGTGTTATCTTGCTTAGAATGTATGTTATAATTGATATATCTGGAATCAATAGATTCATACAATTTTACATTGTCATTTATTCTTCTTAAATTAATAAAATTATTATCTAAAGAAAGAAATCCGACGAAATTATCATTCAATTGATTTATTATTCCGGGAGATCTGGTATACTTTAATTTACCATTCCAGATAGTTTCATTATTATAATCTAATGCATCTTTTAGATTCAATATAATCTTATTATTTAAAGCATCATATAAAGATAAATTTAATCCCAATCTATTATTTATATATGCTAGTTTATAAGCTGCTAAATCTTTATTATACACTGCATTATTGAATGTATATATTATACGATGATAATCTCCAGAACTTATCTTCTTTCTTTTATAAGATTCTTTCTCTATACTGTCTAGTGCTCCACCTATCTCTGGACTATATATAGACCATTCCATTAATCTTCTACTATCAACAATTCCACTTGCATGACATAGAAAACAATTAAAAACAGATGCATCTGCTGCAGACTGTGGTACCTTAATATACATATGTCCCTTTTTATCTGCACAATATTTGCATTTTGTAATCAGTTCCTTTCCTCCGGATGCTATTTTTGCATCTGGTAAAACAGATCTCATATAATCTATAAATCTTTGAGAAAATTCGTAATCTGTTTTCCTATTTTCTCCCAAGGATGCCATTCTTTATCTCCAAACTTCATTTTTATATATGTCCT
>Ga0247611_10006683_pt1 | contig 14705 bp, 16 predicted proteins | sample 177DNAGHGhighgp2_FD_192422 | JGI IMG/M metagenome (GOLD analysis project Ga0247611, IMG submission 192422) | Sheep rumen microbial communities from Palmerston North, Manawatu-Wanganui, New Zealand - 1770 DNA GHGhigh gp2 | ecosystem: Host-associated > Mammals > Digestive system > Stomach > Rumen...
ATGCAGAGGGGGGTCAGTTTTTTCGAGACCCCCCTATGTACCCTAAAAATTTTTTCATTTCATATCATATTAAACATTATTTCTATTATTAATGACTAATGTTTAATAGATAAAACTTAGAAGATTGACTTTGTCATCAAAAAACTAATAGTTTTTAGTTTTCAATAATCAATACTATGTGTTTCTAAATTGGGTGGAGAAACTTTTTAAGTTTTAATAGTCAAGTCAATCAAAACTTTCTTGTAACTTTCTTGTACACACCAAGAAGATTGAGGGCAACAATTCTATCAATCGCGTATTCAATTGCTTTAGCCTGATCTAGTGCACTTAATTCTGGAGAAGTGTAAGCTAAGTTAGCTACATAGCCACACGAATTGTATCCTTTCTCTATGTCAAAAGCATACCATTCATCGAACTGATCAAATGGGTCGAAAGGATTGTCTATGGTTGTTAACATTGATACTTCCATACTATTCTCCTTTCTACATTACATTGTTGTTTCTTAAAGTGGTAACAGAGACACCAAGAGCTTTTGCAACTTCTGCTTGTGTGTGGCCCATTCTAAGCATCGCTCTCGCAGTAGCTATACTTGAAGAGGACATACCCTTTTTATTGTCTCTAGGAGTAGCTCTCTCCTTTATGTCATCTAAATCAGTATTTTGTAGAATTTTCTCTACTTTTGAATGATGGAGTGCCCCAGCTTGTATAGCCTCCCACTCCCTATCCGTTATGGTTATGTTCCTATCCTTACGGTGAGTAGTGCCAGCTCTAGCCCGGGTATCCTCTATTATCTGGGCCTTCACTCTGCGAGCTTCTTCTTTATCATCTTTAAGTTTAGGATTCTCTTCTTTTTTAGCCTTAAAAATAACATCTGCTACTAACTGAGCTTTTCTCTCATTTGGATGATTTTTTAAGGCATTATTTAATTTAGCATTTAAAGAATCAACTTCTGCAGAATATGTTTTTCTAGCACTAGAATTGTAAACAAGATTTGGTGTTGAAATATATTCTTTTCTTGCTTCATTACCTAAGGCTTTTAATTTATTAGCATGTGCAGCATAAATATTTTCTATATTAGTTCCTGAAGATAAAGAAAATGCGTCTTTTGTTTCATACATTTTAGTAGATTTATCTTGTTTAGGTTGTACCTTTCCCTTTTTGTCAGTCCAAGTATTCCCCGTGTACGAAAATATCTTTTCTCCAGTTTTTGGGTCAATAGAATATCCATCTCTTCTTTCTGGAACTCTATAATCTGAACTAGCCTTAGAAATAAGAGTGGAGGCACCTTTATTTTTACCCCCCTGATACTTTTCTTTTAAATGAGCAATATCATTTTCTTGATAAGACCTACGCCAGTCTAAATTATGTTTCTCCGCATCAATAACACACATCGAATGCCGTGTAGCTCTCGCTATTTCCGCAGGAGTTGCTCCTTTTATAGTCATATCCGTTATGAGATTAGATATCTTTCCCATCTCGGTCTGCTTATGAAATCCGGTCTTTGGCCCTGTTTCAGGCATTCCAGGATATGCTCTATAATATTCTTTCGGATCAAATCCCTCTAATGCTTTTAGAGGTTTTGTTGCTTTTAGAGATTGATTCTTTGTCGGAATAACAATTACAGTATCGCCATCAAAATCTGCTCCAGACAACTGTTCTGCAGCTTTCGCAGATATACCGACAGCATTTGGTGCTTGCCCAAGCAAAGATTTTCCTTGCTTATTATTGTTGTTTACTATAAGTCTTGGTATTTGGAAAGTTCCTTCATGAGGATGCCTTACTAATATAACTTCTTCACCATTTCTATAATTAGGAGCGTAAATCTCATTATCTTTTATTGTCGTTAACGGCAAAATAACGTGAGTTTGCTGTCTAGGTAAAGGTGCGGCTTTAAGATCCACAGCTGCAGAATCACAATCATCAGCAAAAGATTGTAATAACCTTTGTTTTACAACCGGATTGTTAACGCTGCAAATATCCTCGTATTCCTGCCTTTTTTGTTTGTAAACGAGATCAAGCTGTCTCTTGGCCAGAGACGGATTTTGTTTAGATAAAAATTGAGATGATAGTGCTTTTGACCATTTATCCCAATCTTCTGGCTCGTTTACAATATTTAAAGCAGATTGATGTTCTTTTCCATCTTTTCCCAAATATGTCGGTTGTCTATTAATTGTAGAACCAAACGGATTATCTTTATCCTCTTCCATCGGTTTAAGAACGGAATTGTTTTTTGGTCCTATCATAGGAACATCTTTTGATTTGTTAGTGTTAAACAGAATATCGACACCTTTTGGAAGGTCATCACTATACATTGCCATTCCTTTAATATAATGGGTGCCGTCGACAGCAATTCTTACTTGAGCATAGTTATTCTTTCCTAAAGAAATATCCTCAACACCTCTTCTAAGCTCAACAACTCCATCTTTATCTGTTCCACCATCTTCAGAATATCGAATAGCTATTCTTTTAGAATCTACATCAACTGGGGGTTTTATTCCTCTTTTTGTAGTTCCTCTATCTTCAAACCAAACACCTTCAGGAGATATAATTTTGTCTCTATTTCTATAAATTTCTCCATATGGAATATCATCTTTAGTAAGAACTTGAACTGATGTTTTCTTTCCAGGGTTAGTTGCTTGTTCCACCTGAATATAACTGACTTTATATCCTTGTTCTTTTAGCAAAGCTAATGCCGGCTTCATTTGAGTTTTCGAAACGCCAAGCTGAAGCTCAACACCAGCGCCAACATCTAAATATGGATGTTTTTCAACCTGATTTTTTAATTCATTAGCCAGAAGTTCTGTTTTGCTTTCCCGCATTTTGAATGCTGGTTTAAGATAGTTCCTTACAGTCCCTTCAGAAATGCCAAGGATATTTCCTATCTCAACATTGGAAAATCCTTTGTCTTTTAATTCTAAAGCATGTGTCGAATCTGCAGCAATTTTAGCATTCTTTTCTATAGTTCTTCTTGAACGCCATTCATTAGAAGACATGCCCATAGCTTTCGCAATTTCTGTGTCGTTCAATCCTTGGTCTCTCAACCTTGTCATTTCGCCAAGGAACCAGCTTTCATGCTGATATGGATTTTCTCCAGAACCCCATTCATATCTTCCAGAATGTCTTTTGGTACCATAATGATATAATTCCTCGTAAAACATTATTCGGCTCCTTTAAGTTCATTAATTCTTTTATCGAAAGCTATAATCTTATCCATAATGTGAAAAATATCATCTGCTGATGGTTCGTGAATGAATACTTTATCTGACTGATATATCCTTAATTCAGAATCGATCTTGTTTGGATTCTTCTCATACTCCAAACAAAAAAGCGCCATATAAATCTCAAGTTGATTTATTGACGCCGGTGTTTCTCCAGATTTGTAATCATGGATTCTTAAAAAATTATTCTTGAAAGATATAGCATCAGCTGTTCCAAAACAATTCTCTGAATAATATAGAGTTTGTTCTGGTGTCATTTTGAAGCCTATTGCATCATTCACATACATATTCAAAGTCTTTTTCGACTTTGGTAATCGTTGTCCAAGTTCTATACATTCTCGAGCAAACTCATGGAGTCTTGTACCTCGTTGTGCTGATAGATATTTTTCATAAACGTTTACAAGTTTATCTTCATCATAGTTAATCCAATGGTACTTACTTGCGCTTAAAAATGCATGCTGGCCTTCAAGATCTAAATGCTTGTTGAAGTTCATTTAATACCTCCTCTTCATTTTGCGGATATATGAATCTCGCAAATGACATCCTATCCAACATACGAATATAGAATTTTTGATTTTGTATACTCGCGGTCGTTTTGGACATTTCGGAAATATCTCTTTTGACTTCCAACACAGCCCATTTCTTTTTATAGAAAACAGTGAGATCAGGAAAACCCTGAATATAATTAGGATCGTTTTTTAAAACAACGCACCCTTTAAATATCTTTTCTAATTTATCTCGCAATTGTTGTTGATAATCGCTTTCCAGCATCGTGTTTCCTTTCCGACCCTGGCAAAAAATATAGGAGAAAGAGACATTCCGCCCTCTTCTCCTATAATAGGGTCTGTAATTTCTACGACCGGTATAACCTATGGTAATAATTTGTAATGAAAACCTTTATAAGACCCGAGATTGTTATTCAAGCATTGTCTTATGCCTGAAGGAGTTCCTCCTATTGCTCTGGCGCAAGATCTTATACTTGGAAATTCTTCTCCTGTCTCTATTATCATTATTCTTTTTGCATAGCCTCTCCCACCTGGAGCAAGATATCCTCTATAAGATTCTTTTTGTATCTCTCCGTGTGTTGCCCATTCAAGGTTTGAAATATGATTATTTTGTGTGTCTCTGTCTATATGGTTTACATCTGACTTGTTTTCAGGATTAGGAATATAAGTCTCTGCAACCAAACGACTAACATACTCTGTTTTCCCATTAATTATGATTTTAGGATGCCCATTAACAGGATATGTTTTTCTTAATACTGTTGTTCCTTTCTTTCTTATATCTCCTTTAATGTTAATTTCATAATCGGGATATCGTTTTATTGTTGTGAACTCGTACAATCAATCACCTCCTACGAAATAACTTTTTCTTTTTATAATTCCAATATAAAGATGCTGCATCAGCTTCTTCTTTTCTTTTGCTGTTATACTCATCTAATTCTTTTTTAAAAGAAATATAATCCTGGCAATCCGAATGACAGCCAGGATTACGTTTCTTGCAATCTTTACAAACTACACTAGGCCTTTTGGTCAAAAGATATTCCTCCTGCAAAATCTTTTTCATTAAAGTCTTTTTTATGTTTTAATGTTCTTTCAATTCCAATATCAATTGGAGAATTGGATCTTAAATAGTAATAATACAAATCAGAATATGGCGTGTTGAGTCTGTCTATTCTTCCTGCAGATTGATGCATTGTTCTCCATGAGTAATTAAGTGAGTAAAATATAATAGTGTTTGTTTCTATACAATTCCATGCTTCGGAGCCGGATGCATACTGAACTAAATATATCCAAGAATCTGTAGTCGGAACATCTTCATGTTTATGGCCGTTTAATTCAGCAGTTTTTATATTAAGATCTTTTCCTATCTTTCTCAGTATTTCTAATTCGTAATCGAAATTATAAAATATAATAGACTTTGGATGTTCGGCTATTAATTTTTTCACAGTTTCGATTCTCGACTCATCGGTATTGCTTATTCTTCTCATCACTTGACAATACTCAGAAATATTTCTCATCGGACGATCTTTATAAACATTCCATCTTGTCTTTGTGGATTCTGAATATAACTTCTTGTCATAGTCAACGATAACTGTTTCATCATTGCGCTTTGTATTCTTCATAAAACGCATATTGACTAATATCATTTTTCGAAGTTTTATAAGTCTTCCGCAATCAACATACTTATCAACTTTAGGATATCTTGTAAACCTGTTAAACACGACATGTCTTCTTATAAATTCCGTTTTGTTTTTATAAAATCCATTAGCTATGAATACTGGAATATAATCCATCCACGTATCACCAGGTGTTGCGCTCAATAATATCCATCTGTTAGCTTTTGTGATTTTAAGAAAAGCTTTTACCCATGCTCCGTATCCGACTACTCTTTGCTCATCAAATATAAAGAACGCATCTTTAACATCCACATACTTTCCAATATTATTCCAAGAGTCTATAACGACTTTATTATTATATGGTGTTAATTCAGGATTTGTAGAAAGAAGGAAGGGCGCTAATTCGCCCTCCCATTCTAAAGTATCTCTTTTTCTGGCAGTTGTTATAATATACAGATCCTGTGGTGGATCTTTCATAGGAATATACTCTCCTTCAAAGCTACCGCCATTCTCTTTTGAAAAATAGTATGCTAAAGCTGTAATAGATTTACCGGATCCTGTATCTCCACACAATATAGAACCATTATTCAGTCTGTCCAACGCCATTCTCTGATGTTCATATAACTTCAAAGAAATATAAACCACTTCCCTTCTTAGAACGGAATGTCTTCATCTATCACATCATTAGGATTATCAGCATACTTCTTTTCAAATTCGTCTTCTTCGATAGTAATATACATTGACTTAACGTATGCTTTTATTCCAGACCTTCCGTTAAACTCCCAATTATATGGCGTAACGATCAAATCAACATTTGAAATCTCTGCCCAATCAAGCATTCCGACTTCTTCTTCGTTTACTACATTTTTTCCACTGCTTGTAACAAGAACGATTTTAGGCGGTCTGTTATCATAATTCACAGCCACCTGCAAATATGGCTGAGGTTTATCACCATCTTCTCTTGGCTTTAGCTCTTTTACATTCCAACCATCAGATTTCAACCTTTCAGCAAGATCGACATCATCTATGAACCAACAGAAATTTCTTTTTCCAGGAGGGTTAAATTTACCCTCTTTTCCACTAAAGTTCCTGAAACCTATTCTTGCATTCTCAATAACAATATTATTAGCCATTTTATGCTCCTTTCTTAAAATGGTACATCAAATTCGCCTTTATACTTATCTTCAGATATAAACCATTCAAAGTCTCCATACTTTGAAATATCGCTTACCGCTTCATCAACCAAAACAGTGTAATACGAACGATCTATATCATCTTCTTTTCCTAATTCTTTAACAATTTCAGCCTCGAGCCATCTATACCCTTTAGCTCCTGTTGCAGAGTTGTACTTTTCTCCGTTCTGTCTCATCAAAAGACCTCCGCCACAACCTTTCTTTATTGGGCAGAACGATCCTGCTTTTCCAACAAAAATATAGTTGTGTTCTCCTTCAGGAAGTCCTTCGTTCATATCCAAATATAAAGCAGATGTGACAGTCTTGGTTTCGCACATATCTTTAAACTCTATCGGCTCATGAGAAAATAAAGTTTTGAATACATACGGCTGCTGAAATTGTGCTCCGGTTGCGGTCCATGTCCCATCCTGGTATCTTGCAATATAAACAGCATCGTTTACGAGACACATCTTGTCATAAGTTGCTTCATGCTCGAAAGTATACCCGTACTTTTTACCGAACTCCATTACAAACTCAATAATATGTTTGTCAGCATCAGGAATCTTTATCGAGTCTGTCTTAATATGCGCAACCGTATAACCCTTTTTCTGAACAGCTTCTTTAAGATCCACCATAAATAAAGCTCCACGTTTTGCGACGATGTTATCTTTATTTCTAGGATCTCTTAATTTATTCTCAAATTTAGCAGCTGTAAGACCGTAAACAGAATTGATAGCTATCTTAAGAGCATAAGCCAAAGCATCTGCCTGCTCCGGTTCTTTCAAATATGGTTTGAGCTTTCCATCAAATAACTTTTCGGCACCTTTATAATCTTTATGCTTTATGCATAATCTGGCATCTACAAGCTCTTTGAAATTCTTTGTATACGGCCCAAATATGTTTAGATTGATTGCACTATTAGGATGCATTGAGGCAATATCAAGTAATGCAACATTGCCATACATACCGGGCTCAGCATAAACATAACCACCTTCTCCTACTTCCTCTCCTTTATATGTAGATTTTCCAGCATCAAAAGAATATCCAGGGAACATCTCACTCAAATCTGTGTACACGAATTCAGATTGAGGTCTCTGTTCTTTTCCGACTATCAATCGAGTTGTATGACTGTTAGTTGTATCATTAACTGTCAAACCTGAAATATCCGCCAGTATTTCTCTTGCTACAAAATCCTGCTGTCTTGCATAAAATACAGCTTCAGTTGCAACCACATCATTCACACAATATTCAGCAACCAGTTCCCATTTATCTTCAGGAACATCCTCGTCCCATCTGAATCCTAATTCCTGATGATGAATATCAAGTTCAATTTCCCATTTCTTAAGACTCTGTTTCTTACTACAGAAATCATACACGTCTGTATATGACAATCCATACGCATTAGCAAACATAGCATTCTTACTTCCGTTTACTATCTTTTGTGACAGCATATATAACTGATGATTGTCATAACCTAATGTTCTTGCATACAAAATATGATTATCATACCTTCTGCAGTTGAATCCTACGAGTTTGAACTTAAACAGCTGCTCTACCTCTTTCGGAGAAGGATTTATCATCTTGACAGGATCACATCCCTCTTTCTTATAGACAACTAAAAATAAGTTTGGAAACACTTCAACATCATAGAATACATACTTATCCGAAATATAATCTCCACTAACGACAGGATTCTCTATCTCAGAATAAAAATGCATCTTATTGACAGTTTTAAGGCATGTCTCTGCCTGATTAGTACTGTTATTAGCGAACGCTAAGATTTTAGGACGCATATCACTCACATCATAAACAAGATCTGAGTTGTAAGCATCTTCAAGTATCTTAAATATAAAGTCCACTTCAGGTTTGGTAGCTCCGTGATGTTCTTTTCTAAGACACTTTTCTATTCTTCCTCTCAAAGCTTTCTCGCTTTTCACAGCTTCATAATTAACCATGTTCTTCGCTCCTTTCAATGGAAGTCCACTATTAATCACAGCTATAGGAATATCATTACATTTGGTCAGTTTTCTTCTCAGGCTGCTATTACCTGTGAATACTTTTACTTCTATCCCTTCAGAATATACTCTGCTCAATTCCGAAACGTTTCCACTATAAAAATAATGCAGGTGGATACCTGCACCGCTTTTACTCAATTCCGAATATGTCAGGGGCCATTTGCTTGCAGCGAGAAGATTCTTCTCGAAAGATTTATTACCTTCGTCATCTTTAAGATCAAAGTCTATCACAATATGATTTTCAGGAATCTGAACATAATGAAGTTTTGTCGTATCAATATCTTTTAATTTAGTCTTGACATTCTCCCACTTCATCATAGGAGTTCCTTCTTCATTACCATACTGTGCAGGACAATCAGCAAACTTAGTGTCAAATATAGATTCTGTCTTATCCAGGATCAAAGTCTTCTTTGTTTCGATTTCACTGTAACTGTCAGAACTGAAGAACTTATCTTTCTTAAATCCTAAATATACATTTCTTACATGTTTTCCATTTATAACATCATTGTTCTTGTAAATATCAAAGTAATTCTTAAGTTCTGTTCGGACGACACGCATAGAATAGCTATACTTTACATCCGCAAACTCACAATACTTTTTATACAGACCCCAGACATCAACTAATGTCACATAATCTTCCTCACAGAAAAAATCATAGTAATTCTCCATGAAGTCATAAAAATCATTAGTAGCTGACATCATGTCTGTAGGAACATAGTTGTTATAATAGGATATACCTGTTTCTTCATATACTTTAAGACAATGATATGCGATTCCTCCAAGTTCAAATTTGATCTGCTCCATCAAATCATTATATCTGTCGAAAGGAACTTTCTTTCCTGAAGGTCTCACATCGATAAGTCTTCTCAGCAAACCCGATTTCGCTTCTGTTATTCTTACAGGCTTATTAGTTCCCATAAATATAAATGAATCGAATCTCATTACATACTTGTTCTTGAACTTCTCATTAACAAGCATCGATTCATGCGAAACTATCGAATTAAGCTTCGTATTATCTTCCAGTCTGCTAAGATCGCCATCATGCTGAATAGCAACTAATGGATTTGTCTTAAAATCCTCCAAAGCAAAATCATTTTTCGCTGACCCTAAAGTTTTCGAATCAAAGAAAGCATAATATCCTTCAAACAACATCTGCAGAATATTAAGAAATGTAGACTTTCCGCTGCCTGCAGAACCATACAGAACTATAAACTTCTGTATCTTCTTAGAATCTCCTGCTATTATAGAACCTATTGCCCATTCGAGCTTTCGTCTCTCCTCTTCAGAATATAAAGTGCCCATCAGCTCGTCATAAGCATCCGTTTTGCACTTCTCCAGAGGATATGGAAGTTTCTTGCTTACATAATCCTCTTTCTTTACATCCGAATTAGAAAATGTGATCTTAGTATCTAATTGATGATAATTGTCTCTTAACTGCTTCTGACAATATCTATGCCAGCTGTCTATCATTCCGGAATTGGCATTGAGTATATACTTCGTGACGACTTCTTTGCCAGGATTAGATTCTTCTATCTTTTCACTTTCCTTTCTGACCTCGGAATCTATCATCCTTGTTGCGTCATCTTCGTTCACTGACCATAGACCTCTTTCTTCGTCCCATACGGCATAAAAATCGCCTCCTCTTATCATGAGGTCCTTGCTGTTATTCTTTACTAAAAATATAGGGGATACTTCTATGACTTCTTTTCTATACTTAGTCATGTCTCTTCTAGATACATGCATAAAGTCCAGCATTCTTTACAAAACACCCCCTTCCAAAGCTATTACCAATTACCAGTTTTTTCATTCTAAAAATATCTTTTCTTTTTCTTACCAATTACCAGTTTTTCATCATAAAAACCTACGTTTCTTTCTCTTTACCAATTCCAGTTTTTTTCGCACTTTTTACTTATATAAGTTGCATTACATATATATTACTTGAATGCAACTCGCGTAACCCTTTTTGCCAAAAAAAACTGGAACTGGTAAAAAACGTAGGTTATACCCGTCTTTTTTCTTCAAAATTCGTAATTTTCGATCAAATAGTTCTGCAGCTGATACCACAACTCAATATCTTTTTGGCTTTCTTTTGACCTTTCAAGAGGAAATAAACTGCCTTTTCCATTCTCCGGATAGTCCCTATCCAGCAAAATATCCAGTTTTTCTCTAACCATTTCAGGGTCAAACTTGTCATCCGTACAGCCTTCAAGCCCTAAATTTGTCACCATCTGCCAAAAATATTCGTCCGAACGGTCCTCATCTTCTGTGAGACTGACCTCTCCGTTCCATCTTTTTGCCAGTCCTATCATCATTTCCAGTACAGAACATGCTCCGTTTATCTCGTCAGGTATCTCATCCAGACCGCAATCCTCCGCAAAAATATCACGGAGAGCCTTACCTTCATCCGAACGGTTCTCATCCATATCGTTTGTCCAGTAAAACTCTTTTCTATACAGAGCCTTTATCAGACAATAATAGCCTCCGCATTCGTCTTTTTCATCAAGTTTTATCAGATCTCCAAGCCACAGAATATAATCTTTGATCATACTATCAGACATGATAACATCCCATATCCTTTACAACGTTATAATCTATTCCTAATGACGGGTTGCGAATATACATCTCAGGATCGTCTCTGTCTTTCAGTATTTCGAACATTTCCATGCCTATAGACATTCCTACGTCATCTATCTGTCCCGCTTCATTAGCAACTGTATCATCACCTACATAATATGTAAGCTCCACTTTGTCATAGAACGGGTCATCAAGCCAATCCATAGATGTGATTTCATACTGCTCTCCTGACTCTTCAACAGGATGCTCCGCTTCAGCAAGCTTTTCCATCTTATCATGCATATTAGATATCCTGTTTTCGATCTCATTGTCTGCAGGAGGAACGGATGAAATATAATTCTCAGTCATCTTGTTGTAATTGGTAAGTTCGTTCGAACGTTTTTCCATGTTCACAATAGTGCTACCGGTCTGTTCGAATGTATTTTCGGAAATATCTTTGTCTTTCTCCTTTCTTTCTCTCATAACAGCATCTAATGCTGCTATTTCTTCGTTGTATAATTTCTCATACTTGGTATGAAAATATGAATAGGTTGCAAGCACGCCACAACCTATACCGGCAGCAAAAGCTGCCACATAATTCAACCTCGTTAACATAGTTTTCCCTTTCAAAAATATCATTCACTCCTTGTGAAATACTTGTCTTTATATGTATCCTTAGGTTTTTCAACACGGACTGTATCTTCTCGTCCGCTCAGGACCCTAAGACTTCTGGAAATATCATCAAGGTATTTGATGATAAGGTCCTCTGTTCTTTTTTCCATTACTTGACTACTCCGATCGCAATGTTCGATTCGTAAGCCATGATCTCGATGAGCAGCAAATATACCTTTTCGTACTTTTCTTTAAGATCTGAAGGAATATCCTTCGTATCTGAAGCATCCGAATTGATACCTTCGAAGAATTCCCTAGTGATCTTGTCCGTTACAGAATATCTGTTCATTGCCGCTGCCTTGTTATGGCTCTTGTCTCTGATAAAAATATACTCCTCATCCACGATAGGTGGGAGATAATCTCTTACGTTAAATTCCATTTTGTGCTCCTTTCAAAATATAAACCTAGTCCAGGCCTTCAAGATCGTCGTCGTAGATCGTTCCGTTCGTGTTAAAATCCAGAAGTATGACGTTCTCGTATCCATTCACGAAATCTCTGGCTGCTTCACGATATAATTCGTAGATTCCGAAGTCTACGAATCCTGTGGTTCCGTCCTTACAGTTGTATCTCCAGAGATCCACAGCTCCCTGTTTGGTTCTTGGAATACCAAGCATATCAAACACTTCATTAAGGAACAGATGTCCTCTTGTCTGAAGAAGATGATTGGCGTATTCCTGTCGTTCACGAAGAAAATATAAGTTGTGTTCGGAACTTTTCTCCCAGTACGGGGAAGATGAATCAAAGAATTTTGCATTCTGAGAATATCCCTCAAGAACATCTGCGTTCTTCTTTGTTTTTGTCTTTACAGTTCCGTCTTCTTTTTCTTCTTCGATCTCGATATCTTTCTTCTGGATACCATATTTAAAACGTTTGTCAGCGTCTTCTCCGAGTTCATCGATGACTCTCTTTCTGTATTCAGAATATCCTTCTTTTACAGTTTCATATGCTGCCGCGATCGCTACGTTCCTGGATGACAGAATATTATGACCGTATAATATAGAAGCGATACCTACCGTTCCGCAGAGAATAGCCGGCCAATATAACTTAATGAATCCTTTAGCCGCGTTCGTGTACGTAATAAGCAGATCCTTCCTGTAATCTTCAGTACTATATACGTCTTCCGTAATATCCTTAAACTCTTCATCATCACACAGCACAGCATCTCTTGCTGCCTTTACTTTATCGAGTGTTTCATTCTTTTCCTTGATGACGGAATCGGCTTTCAGAGTCGCCTTGCATGCAAATATAGTTCCTGCGACCATGCATCCGATACCTACACCAATAAATATCTCAGGAGATGCCTTCGAGATTTTGAGGCCTGTTCTTCCGAGACTATTAGAAACGCCGTTCAAAATATTGAGTTTCATTTAATCCTCCTTGATGTATTCCAAATATTCCTGTTCTGTAGCGAACGGAATCATACGGTTAAGCCATTCGACGTAGCCGAGATAGCAGCTATCCAATAAATATCCGTAAGTCGTCATATCAATCCTCCAGTTTTACAGGTCGTTCAAGAGGAATAATATACTTTCCTCTTCTTCTGCGAGGTTTTCCTATGGCTGAAATATCAGTCCAGCCAATGGCGTCTTTTTCTTTGTATTCCGCCCAATCAAGAGTCTTTTCAGATAAATAAAACAGGTCAGCAACACTGGCCTGATTATAGTTTTCTATCTGTTCAATAAGATCGTTACGGACTTTAACTGCTTTCTCAAGATTAGGGTATTCGAGTTCTTCCACACTATGTCTTACAGGTTCAGATTTTCTTTCAGTTCTTTTGTTCCTATTCGATTTATTGTAATATCCCTGATAAGACACATATGTCTGTGAGGCTTTTGTCTGTCTCGTTTCGGATGAACCGAAAAATATAGTGTCGATGAACTCATGGAACATGTCGTTGAAGAAGTCAACAATACTTCCGCACATGTTTGACATCGCATCTTTCGCTGAAGGGATCACCAGATCCTGGATGATATGATTCTTTACTTCACCGACCTCTTCGCCTAAAAATGATTCGACAGCCTGCTGTCCTTTTGACTTTTTTCTGACTACTACATCACTTCCGTCAATGACAGGATCGAGTTTTTTCTTTTCTTCACTCATACCTGCTCCTTTCTTTGACAAAAAAGAAGAGAGCCTGTACGGCCCTCGTCTCTTTCCTTTCGCAATATCTTTTTACTTGTCTTCTGACTCTTCTACCGCTTTCATCGACTTTTCTTCCGGTTCCACTTCAGCAGGTGCTTCTTTCTTTGTCTTCTTGCCCTTTGCTACGTCAACGAGCTTTGTGATTCCAAATATAACTGCTCCTGCCGCTGCTGCGGATCCAGCAATAATAAGTGATGATTTGCTGTTCATGTTAATAGTCATTTTAATTCTCCTTTTCTTTAAAATATAGTTTCAGGTTCCTATTATAGGAACTGTAATTCTTACGAATTAATATCCGTGATGCAGGATGGTCGGTCTGTTATACGAGATCACAAATATGTTGTCGACATCAGCGTCTGACACTTCCTGAAGATCTCTTTCTATCATCACAGAAGTCAGCATCTCATCTAGCTGACCGCAATCCCATCCTAGTACTGCGCCCATTTCGGTTTGCGGAAGTCCGAGATCCCATCTAAGGTCGTTAACATATACGATATCTCCGTCATTGAGCATCTTATTGTATTTGTTGAATACTGATTTCACATACTCGATGTCTGCGTAAAAGTCTCCTCCAAATATCCCGTCGCGGAATTTTGTCTTGCCTTTTCCTGTGTCTTGAATCTGTTCTTCTCTTGGTGGATTCTTCTTGACATCATTCTCAAATATGGTTTCCTTTACCTGCTTGAGTTTTTTATCACTCATCGCATCTTCCATACTCTTCATAGCGTGTTCGCTAAGAGAATATGCGGACATCAAAGCCATCTGCTTCTGCGTGTCGATGGAATGTGTTGCACAGATACAGAATATAGTTGCC
>Ga0247611_10006684_pt1 | contig 14703 bp, 1 predicted proteins | sample 177DNAGHGhighgp2_FD_192422 | JGI IMG/M metagenome (GOLD analysis project Ga0247611, IMG submission 192422) | Sheep rumen microbial communities from Palmerston North, Manawatu-Wanganui, New Zealand - 1770 DNA GHGhigh gp2 | ecosystem: Host-associated > Mammals > Digestive system > Stomach > Rumen ...
CAATCCCCAATCCCCAATCCCCATTATTTTAATTATTGACACCAATCCCCATAATAAATAATTAATAATATAAATGAAAACTTATAAATAATGTTTAATATTTTAGGTATTAATAGACAATTATTATAAAAGGATTATTTGCTTAAAATTTAATAATCTACAAATTCATCTATATCATCATTATCATCTTCTTCAATTACTGCTACTTCTTGAGTATTTTTGTCATTTGTTTCATTTTCTTTTTCAATTTCTATTTTGTTTCTTATTATTTCTCTCTCTTTTTTTTTCTCCTCTGCTTTTTTTTCTTTTTCTTCATTATTTATTTTTCCTAATATTTCTTTCATTTCATCTTCAAATTTATTTATGCTATCAGTGGCAATATACTTATAAAAGTAATAAATATTTTCAACTAAAATTCCTAATTCTTTATATTCTTTTATTTCTTTAGAAAATTTGCTATCTTCATATATAGATTTTTCCCATAAAAATTCATTAGATAAAATTTCAAATAAATTATCATCCATTTCATATAATCTATTTTTAGTTTTATCATTTCTTTGATTCATTAAATCATTTAATAAAAACCTAATAAGAGTAAGTGATAATTTATCTTTGGTTATTAATTTTCCTGATTTATCTTCATAATATTTTTGAATTTTTGCAATTGTTGTCTCATCTAATGGCTCTTTGTATTCTTCTCCTTTTTTTTCTATTGCTAATTCGAAATAAAGCTTCTCTAAATATATCATTAAATTAGTTAATTTATTTGCCATTATATTTGAATTCTCTTTTAGGAAATTTTTTAAATCATTGCAAATCTCATAAGGAAATCCTCCTTCAGTTATGATGCTATCTAATCCTTTATTATTTATTTTTTTGATATTTTTATTAATATATGCTATTATATTTTTAAGTCCTTCATTGACTTCTAAACAAGAATCCAAATTGTCTTTTAAATTTTTTTCATAAAATTTAACAAAAGCTATTTTGTCTTTTTCATCTAAATCAATGGGTTTTATATTTTTATTTAAAGAAGAAATACCATCATTTAAAAATTCTTCTCCTTGATATTTCATTTCAGCTATTTCATCTGTTTTTAATAGGCAAGCATTTCTAATAAAAGTATCTTCTAATATTTTTTCAATTTTCTCAAAGTCTATTGAAAATAAATTATAATTATTATATTTTATTTTTGAGTTAGGATTATATATTTCTCTAAATGTATTGCTTAATAAAATTTCACTAAATTCACTTTTACTTTCGAAATCCAAAATTAATAAATCTCCTCTTTGCGCTTCTTGAATATTAATTTGCTGGCAATCAAAAGAATCATAATTAGTTTTAGCTGCATTTATTTTCTCTATTATTTCATTTAGTGAATTATTTTCTGCTTCAGCATAGCTTTCATACATATCTATATATAATTTACCTTTTTCATTCGATCTATCTATAAGGAAGTTTTCTAATTTACTTTCTTTAGATATATCTTTCATTTTTTGCTTCATTATTTTAATGAATCTATCACATATTTTTGGATTATCTTTATAAACAAATGTTTGCTCTAATGTAAGTTTCTTTGCAGCACTTCTTGGATATTTATTAGAGCACTCATTTAGCAATAATTTAATAATATTATTGAATATTAAAAATTCTTTATTAATTCCTTTTTTCATCTTTTCTTGACTAAGATATAAATCTAATACAGGATAACTTTCTTTTTCTTTATCTTCTAATCCAGCTTTAAGGAAAGTTTCATCTGGATAATCAGAATATAAAAAGCTATTATAATATGGATAATCTGCTTCTTTGTATGTATCAGGACTATTAATTTCTTTTATAATAGATGTTTTTGATGAAGGGTCTTTTTCTCTAAAAACTTCTTTTTGTTTATTATAAAGGTTTGCAAAGACTGCATATTTAGTTAATTCCTTATCTTTAATTTTTTCTGTTTTTTTAAAGACTTTATTTTCTATTATATCTTCTATTTCTTTTTCTATTTTCAACAATTGTTCATAACTATCTATTTGCTTTTGCTTACTTAAATAATCAAATAAATCTTTAAATATTAAATTCATAAAGATATATATATTTAGTCCTTTTTCTTCTAATAATTTCTTAAGTTTATTCCAATTTCCTCTAATATAATCTAAATATGTGCACCCATCTGATGCAAATATTTCTTCATCATTTTTAAAAAGAGCATTTGTAAATAAATGAGAATATAATATTAAATTCATAAGTCTGTAACCTATTTGGCTTTGATTTCTTATAGGTTTGTCTAACTTATCAAAATGAGATTTTTTTGATATATTTACTCCTTTAGAATCATTTTCTAATTTTTCAGATATATATTCTTTATAGAATTTTTCTAATGTCATGCATTTTCCATTCTTTTTATCCTTAGTTTCTTTTTCTAAATCTTGCTCATTTTTAAATATTCTATAATAAGAATCTCTTTCATAGAAACTATTTGGTTCTCCATCATTTCCAATAGGTTGTTCACAATATTTACATTTTTTAGGTTCTTCACTTTTTTCATGATATCCATTTCCTTTTATAAATTCTGTATTTATTACCTCATTTTCTTTATCTATATTGCAAGTACATATATATACTCCATGGTTTGAGGGATTATCATTTAAATATTTCTTTATTTTTGAATAACAATCATATATATTACTCTCTTTTATATCATTACCTGGTATAAATGAATCAATAATCTTATCTCCACTATATAAAGGATAATATAAATTTTCATAATCATCACTTATTTCATCTGCTTTTATGCAAAATTTTAAACTGAACTGAAGTATTTCTGCTGAAGCTGAATTAATTTCACTTTTAGTATATTTAGATTTATCCAAAAATAAATCGAAGATATTAGTTAATTTTTCTTTACCATCAAATATATTATGGATACAATCTGAAAGTATATTAATTTTCTCTTTATTTTCTCCTGAATTTGATAAATGAGACGATATTTTAGCTGAGAAAGCAGAATAAAATATGTCAAGTCTTTTATTCTTTTCAATTAATTCCTTTAATTCATTTACTTTATCGCCCGAATTTTCTAAGCATTTATTCAATAAATTAAATTCATCAGTAAATATTTTCAAGTCTTCATCCTTTGCTTTATATGCTTCAACAAATACAATAAATTTTGCAGATTCTTTAATATTTTTTTCTTTGAAAATTTGATTGAAATCATGATAAGAATCAAGTTGATATTTTTTAATAATATTATCATCAAATAATATACTAATATCTTTATTATTATTATTATATAGTATTTTACATATAAAATATAATAGCATATTTCTGAATTTATTATTTTCTTCTCCTTTAATAACATCTATAATTTCTTTTATTTCACTTGACTTTGTAATTTTATTTTTATCAATCCAATCTATAAATATTTTTAAATATACTCTTGTAAAAGATAATGCAAATAATTTCCTTAGATTGAAATTAAATTCCTCATAATATAATTCTCCATTTGACTCTGGTGGATATTTATATAATTTTTCAAGGAAGCTCAAGCAGTTATTTAAAAATGATTTTAAATATATCAAAATATTTTGTTTATTTTCTTCCTTAGACCTTGCATCATTTTCAGCTATTTTGTCTTGTATATATATTATTGATATTTGCTCAAAAGTATATATTAAAGTCTCTTTAATCCAATCATTTTTGATTTTACTTTCTAAATTTTTCAATTTTTCATTTGATAAATTTTTTAATGAACTTTGAAAATGATCTATATCAGCTGTTACAAAATCCTTTAAAATTAATTTCAATAATTGTATTGATTGAATGAATAATTTTTCATCTTCTAATAATAATTCTTCTAAAATAAACATTTTATAATCTAAGTTATTTTCTCTTTTGATTTCATTTAAAAGAATATAAGAAATTAATTCATAATAAACTTTATCTCCTTTTATTAAATTTTTTTTTGAAGAATCATATAAACTTTTTTTTATTTCTTCATTTAAATTCTTTAAATTTTCACTTAATTTACTTATTTTATTTTCTTCATTCTTTTCTATAACTTCTAAACTTTTTGTCAGATTTTCAATTAATTCATTTATATTTAAATTATTTAATTTTCCAGATTGTTCAAATACATTATATATAGTTATAAATTCGTTTAATACACTTAACTCTTTTATATCCAATCTTAATGATTTGTCTAATTTTTGAATTTCTTTTGAGCATCTTTCTAAGCTTTTAAAATATGAATAATAGTTATCATTTTTAGAAATTGCCCTTTCAATTGACTTTTTATCTATCATACATTTAAATAAAGCAATAATAATCTTATAATAAGGTACATTTACTTTTTCAAATTTATTTTCTTTTGGTTCATATTTTATTTCATTATTTAAAATATGATTTAGTATTTCTTTAAATAAAATATCTTCTCCTTTTTCATCATGTACTATATTTTCTGATATTATAGTATATAAATCTATTATTTCTTTAATGTAATTTGCATTTGCTTCCAACCATAATATTTTAGAAACAAATGCTTTTAAAGATTTATTATCTTCTTCTTTGATTAATTCTTTGAATTTTAAATCTAATAATAATAAAATAAGTTTATGTGGAATATCATTTATCACAAAATCATTATTTGTATCTTTATATAATTTTACTAAATAAAATGTGATATAATCATTTAAGAAAACTTCAATTATTTCAGTATAATTTTCATCTTCAATTTTAGCTTTCATAACTCTATCAAGGAGTGGATTAGATGCTAAGTATGCATATAAATTTTCGGTGAAATCTTTTATATCATTATTTAATTTTCCCATCTTTTGTGAAACTTTCTCTTTTTCACATTTTCTAAGTTCTCCTTCATCTTGTCTATAATAAAATGATATTTTTTCATCATGTATATATTTTTTAATTCCTCTGTATATATTGAAGAATCCAGGTATTTTATAATTTAATTTGATATTAATAGATGAATCTTCCATTTTATCATTTAATGATTTTTTTGTTTTTTCAATAAAATCTTCTTTAATTTTTTCTATCAAACTATTTTTTAATAATTGCTCATCACTTTTATTAAAAGAATAGTCATTTAATTGCTTACTTGAAGTAGTTGAAATAGATTCAATATTATCTTTGACATTAAGCATAAATAAAGTTGTGAAGAAATTATTATTTTCTGTTATTCTTAAAATGTTTTCTAACTGATTATTAAATCCATCTTTCATATATATTAATATAGCTGAAATAAAATCTATGGTGTTTTGATTTATAGTTTTATTTTCAATAATTAAATTAACTATATTTTCAGTTTTGCCTATTTGTGGTAAAATTATTTTCTTTATTTTTTCTATTAAATCTAGCCTATTTTCAATAAATACTTTAAATTCACTAACAAAATTATAACTATCTATGCCCTTACATCTTCCTATTTGCTCATTTTTATTTTCTCCATAAAAATTCAACATTCCATCTACTATTATTTGCTTTGGATCCATAAGTTTTTTTGCTATTAAATCAGTAATATTTTTTCCTTCTATATCTTTTATTGATAATTCTGTTCCATTAATATTATCTATAAATATTTGATTCATCTCTTCGTCATTTATTAAAACAGTTGTTAATTTTTTAACATTTTCTGAATCAAATTCTCTTTGTATATTAATAGTAAAAATAAAAATTTTACTTTCATCTGTTATTTTATTTATTTCTTTGTAATGCTTTATTTCTGAAATGAAAAAATTAATATTAACTGCATTATCATTATTAAATTTTAATATAAAGTATTTATTTTCAATCTTTTTTTCTTTATCATAAAATTCATTTAATATTTGTTTAAATTTAAAAACAGTTTTAATTTCTGAGGCTATTCTTTCCATATAACTTTCATTTTCAGGTAATTTAATTGCTTCTCCAATTTTACTAAAAGTATATACTATTAATAATTTTTCTTTTTCTTTTTTATAATCTTTTAAATATTCTCCAAGACTTTTTGGTCTATTTTTTAAATAGGCATTTTTAATGAAATCTTTATCTTCTTTACTTAATTCTGAAGAAGGTAATGTAAATATAATATCTTGCGGTATAATAGGTATTATTTTTTCTTTTATTATATCTTGATATGAATTATTTTCTTTATCTTTATATAAATAAACATATCCATTAATTATATCTTCATTTGTATTTACCAAAATATTATCTAAATTATAGTTTATATCTTTTACAGATACTAATTTTTTTAATAAATCATTAATTTTTTGAGAGGTTTTTTTATTTTCTTCATTTAAAAGTGCATCAAATGTTATAATGTGCTTTTCAAATCTACTTAAGAATGGCAATTTTTGTTTTCTTAAATCATTTTTATCTACTAATATTATGAATTTTGTATCTTCATTTACAAAGGCTAATTTTTGAATATTGGCTCCATGTGAAATTCTACAATATTTCTTTTCATTTTTAATGATATAATTTTGATTAAATAAATCATAAAATATTGAATATATTTGATCCAAATTACTTAATATAATAACTTTTCCATCTGCTACACTCTTTTCAATATTTACTATCATTTCAGTTTGATAAGAAACATTTATTCTATCTCCTTTAAAAGGACTTCCAATATAATTCACATAATTAATTTGCTTATTATCAGAGGAATTTGAAGAACTTTTATTTATTTTTTCTAATTCTTGCTTAATAATATTTATTAAAAAGTCGAACATTGATTTTTCAGAAATTAATAATAAAAATCTACTATCTTTGGATAGAATATTATCTTTTACTAAATCCATTGTTTTTATATCATCAAAATTCATAGAATTAAAAGATTTCAAATGATTATTACCTGGATCGTTTTCAAATTGCCTACCAAGAACATATTTTAAAGAGCTTTTTTTTTCTTTTTCAATCTCCATTTCTAATCCACTTAAATTTCTTAATAAACTTTTTTTTACTGCCTTATTAGGATCAGAGGGCATATTATTCTTTAACATTTCAGATGAAAATATTTTCACTAAATGATAAAGGTCTCTCCCACCATGATAATTCTCAATAAATTCATTTATTTTATTTTCTTCTTTTAATTTCTTCAATCCTTCTTTATATTTGAAATAAATATTTCCTAATAATTCATAAGTTGTTTTGTATTTATCATATATTGATTCATCATAACTATCAGCTATAGCTTTGACAGTTGTACCAATATCATTTAACGAAATATCAGGTATTGCTAAAAATATTGCTCTATTCATTTTTGCTGCATCTAATCCCCAATTACTTATTCCAATAAAAGATAGTTTTTTTTCATTTGGATTTAAAGACATTTCTAATTTAGAATGTAGTACTTTTAGACAATTTGTTGGACTTTTTTCCGATAAACCTAATTCATCAAAGACTAATAAAGATATCATTTTATCATTATCACTTATTTTCTTCTCAGCTTCTATGAAAATATTTTCTATATTTTCAGGAGTATTAGTTTCTGATCCTTGAAAACCTGTGCTATTTATTGTTGAATATTTTTTCAAGAAATTTGATTCGCTAAATTCCCCTCTCATAATTCTAATAATTAATTGAATACTTAGACTTTTAGAACATCCCGGCTTTCCAACAACTATTAAAGGAATATAAGAATATATTGAAAAAAACATTAAAAATATATTTTCTTTTAATGAATTATTAAGACCAATTCCTTTAAATTTTTTAACATCCATTTGTTCCAAAAGGAAATCTTCCTCTTGTTTCACTAATTCTTTAAATGGACCATCTTTAAACTTCTGATCTTTTTCCCATTCTTCAATTTTAAATCTTTTTGATAAATAAAGGATCACTGAATTTATAATTCTTAAATATTCTGGTATTTGCTTAAAAAGCCTTATATAATAAGTAATAAATAATGATAATACAAATGAATGTATTTTTTCTTTTACAGTAATAATAACATCATTATTTTCAATTTCATTTTCATCTTCTTTCAAAAAAACTAATTTATTTTTAAAATATGTATTGAAAAATTTATAAGCTCTTTTGAATCTTTGTAAATCTCTTAATGAAACTGATGATTTACCATTTATTTGTCTTACATATTTATGAGATTGATAAATAGCATATATTGCTGCTTCTCTTAAAATTGATTCCTCACTTTTACCATCATCTTTATCATTATCAGGAAGCTTTTCAAATTTTTTTTCTTCTTTTTCATTTATCTCATTTTTTTTATCATCTCCTGGAGGAAATTCTTCGCCAACAATGCATTCTATATATTTTTTAACATCTTCATCATCCAAACTTTTAAAATAGAAAATATAATATAGCATTGTATTTGGTAATGGGCTAACTAAATATGCCATTTCTTCTTTTCCTTCATTCATTTTTTCCAACTTTAATCCATTATCAGTTTCACTTTTTTCTCTTTTTCTGAAAGGATTGCATGCTCCTATAAACCTTATTTTTTCATTTATTGCTTTTCCATTTAATGAATGACTTACAAATATTTCTTTCATTTTTGAAAGTAATGAAGTTGTATTTATTTCGTCAAAAAATATACATATCATATTACTTTTTGATTCTTCTAATTTTTTTTCTGCATTCTCAATAACTTCGACAATTTCATTTTCTTTAACTCCTGAATGCATATTTTTTGTAATTAAAAAATTTGGATCTCCATTATTAAGCATTTTCATTAATTGCTTTATTAACTCTGTTTTTCCACAGCCAGTTTCTCCCATTAAAATAACTGGAATATTTGCAAATATTTTAAATAATATTAAAATCATTTTTTTATAATTATCTTTTGTAATTTTATAACCTTTTATCCATTCTTTAATATCATCTAATGATTGATCTAATGCCATAATTTTTTTTAAATTTCCTAAGTAATAATCTTCATTTTTGTCTTTTATTTCATTATCAGAAATATTTATTTCTTCATATCCATTTTTTGTTTTGAAAATTAAAGGAACATCATCTTGAATCTTTAAAGCATCTTCATCTTTGAAATCTAAAAATTCTAAAATAGAATCTCCATTTTCTTTATTTTCTTTATTTTTTTTATCTTTATTCTCTGATTCTCTTAATCTTCCACTATAAACATTTTTACCTAAATTCTGAATTTTATTTTCATTGCTTTCATAATAATCACTTTTAACATCTTCTTTTTTTGAATCTAGATAATATACTATATTCATCAATAATTTCTTTTCTATATATGTCATAGGATTTTCTTTAGAATTAAGTTTTTCAATAAGTCTTTTTAAATATTCCTCATTTTTGCTTTTTTCTGAAGTTAGCACAACTTCTTTAATCATATTTTCATCATATTTTTCTAATGGTTCTTGATTTTCTAAAGAAATATTTATTCTTTTGAATATTTTTAACACAGGAAAATCATCTAAAAAACTTTGTGGGCCATTGGGAATTTCTACATAAATATTGAATTTTTTTGGTATATATAAAATATTATCATTTACTTGGAATAATTTAGTTATTAAAAATGCAAATAAAAAATATTGCATTAATGGAGTATTTTTGGTATAAAATAAATCTAAATGAATACCAACTTTTTCTTTTCCTTTTAACTCTATTTTAAAAGATCTTTTCAATTTTCTGAATAAATCATCTTTTGTAATATCATCTCCTATTCCTAAATAATGATATTCTTCTTCATTTTTTTTAATTTCTTTCTTAATTAAATATGATTTTCCAAGACCACAACAATCTGATGTAAATACTTTAACTGAATTATAAATCTCAGAAATAGATAGAGATTTTTCCTTAGATTTACTGCTATTTGATGATTCATCTCCTAATTCATATTCTAATTTATTTTCATCTCCTATAATATAAGATTCTAAATCCTTAACTTCCTTTGGAAAATCTACTGAATTACCTAATAAATTTTGATTATGAGTTATAAATAATATACATGGCTCTAAATCATTGATTGTTTTAATTTTATTTTCTCTTTTCATATCAAAAACAATTTGATTTAATAAATTTGTCATTATATTTAGATTTTGTATAGAAAAATCATCGCTTATTGATATAATAAATAATGTATGAAATCTGCATTTAATAGCTCTATACATAAAAGAATATATTTCCCCAATACTTGTTTCATTATTTGTTAATAGTATATTTTGAGCAATAGGGAATGAATTTGTTAATTTCAAAAACATTTTTATGATAAATGTATCTACATTAGATTTTTTTACATTACATTTAAATATACCCTTAAGAGATTTTTCATCTATCTTAATATTTTCATACAATTTTTCTAATGAGGTTCCATTTACTTTAAAAATATTTTGAATATATTTTGAAATCAAATCAAAATTCTCTTTAATAGCTTCTCTATAATATTTATAAGCCTCTGAAGGGTCATTAAATATAGATTCAAAATCTGGAACATCATCTTTAGTTGATTCACCATTAGTAAAAAATCTTACATATGAACTTATATCTTTATCACTACGCTTTGTTCTTTTAAACAATCTATATAACTGTTTTTCATATACAAATCTAAAATATTCATTTTCTCTATAGAATTTTACTTGATATTCTGTCATTGTATTACAATATTCTTTTAATTTGAATATTAATTCATTATATTTTAGAGGATTATTAACTAATTCATATTTTATTTCACCTTTATTTGTATTAACAACAATATCTATTAAAAATGGGCATCCTTTATTTTCTAAAATTGTAAAATATTTTATGATATTTTGAAGTTGTTCAATATATCTAACAAATTTAACTATATTATCTCTTTTCTCTTCTAACTCTTTTTTTCTTTTTAGCTTTTTTTCATCAGCATCATTTTTTTTATCGTCTGGCAAATCTTCAAAATTTAAATTTATATTATCTTTTAATTCTATTAATTCATCTAATACTTTTTTTCTATTTTTTTTTTTTTCTTCTTTTCCTTCTTTTTCACTACCTCTTTCAAATATTTTTATTTCTTCTTTTCTATGATTATCTTTGTATACTTTAAATTCCCTTTTGAATAATTCTATTTTAAATTTTGAATTATTTAAAACTGATTTTATATTTTCATATATGGCTTCAGAACCATCAAAATTTGAATCTAAATGTTTTATACTTTCGTAATGAATAAAATAATGCTCAAATGTTTTTATTACCTTTTGCACTTTTGAATTTTCTTTTTTATTACTTTCTTCTTTTGTTTCTTTATTATCTTCTGAAGCTTCAGACTTTTTTGATAATTTATCTTCTAGTTTTTTTAATAATTCATTATCTTTCATTTTATTTTTAAAATCACCTACAAAATCAACACAACTTTGATATTGCAAAATATCATTGAATTGTAAAGAGCCTGATGTTGGATTTATTCTATACATTAATGCTGCAGCTGAATCTACATCTGTATCCATTGCAAATTTTATTTCTTTTTCTCTATTAAATAAAAATCTTATAAATTGAATAGATTCTGAATCATCTTTACCATTATTTATATATATTTTTATTTCTTCCAAAAAATCATTGATATTTTTTAATTTATCAAAATTTAAATTTTCTTCATCTTCAATTTCTTTTTTTTTTTCATTTAATTTTATTGATAAATCAGTTTCTTCTACATTAAATAATGTTTTTAAAAAATATTGAAGACATTTTATATCAGTTTTATAAATATTTTTTTTAGTAAATATTAAAACATTTTTGGCTATATCACCTGAACCTTCTTTCTCATCAATTAGATAATAATTCTTCAATTTTTTTATTTCTTCTTCAATAGCTTTATTATCTTTTTCTTTTTTAAATAATTTTTGCCATTTATCCAAAATATCTTGATTCCCTTTATATATATCTGTAAATATAATTTTACATTCATCTAATAATTCTTTAGCTCTATTAAATTTATCTGTTTCTGTTTCTTTTCCCTCAGTAAATTCTTTATAAATTAGTGAGAATAATTTTATTTCTTTAATAACTTTTATTAAATTAGAATCTTTTTCATTGCTTGTAATGAATTTTTCTAAGTCTTCTTCTTTATTAATCCATTCTTTTGCTTCTTTATCATTATTTGAAAAGTCACTGTTTATTTCACTAATTTTATTTATCTCTTCTTTTAATGTGTCCTTAAAATAAAGAGATAATTGATATGATATTTCAATTGAATTCATAATATAACCCTTAACTTTATTATATTTTTCTTGAATTTTTGTAAATTCTAATTTTGGGTCAAATGTTTCTTCTTTTTTACATAATTTAAATAATTTGAATCGTTCAGCAAATATATTTTGAATTTCTTCTTTTTCATTTAATATTGTATCTAAATAAACTTGATGTTTTTCATTGAATTGTGATAATTTCTCAAATATAGTTAATAACTTATCTTTATTATCAGTGAAATAAGAAATACTTTCTGAAATTAATTTTTTTTCCATTAATGCTGACAATAATTGCAAACTTTTTGATGTTTCTTTATTTATGAAATCTTCATAACTAATAATGATTTCTTTTCCTAAATTATTAAATAATTCTTTTTTTATTTCTTCATCTTTAAATTGTTTAATGAGTTCCACAAAATTATTTATTTCCAAATTTGTAAAAGAGGAAGTTGCTAATTGCTCCTGAATGCTTTTATCATCTTTATATTTTTCAAAAAGTGTTAAATAAATTTGATTATTTTGTTTGAATTTTGGCAATAAATTTTTTAATAATTCAATTTTTTTACTAGGGGAATATTCAATTACTTTTTCTAAACAAATTTCAAAGGAATTTTCAGTTATTTCTTCTTCTGTAAAAGTTTCATATCTTTTAATAAGGAGTTCTGCAAAAGCATTAGCATTTGGATTTTTATTCTTTTCATTTTTTTTTAATTTAATTAAATTAATTATAAAATTAAAATTCTCAATTGTCTCTATTTTATCTATGATAGTATTTAAAAAATATTTTTTTGCATTAAGTTCTTCTTTTTCTTCTTCTCTTTCTTCTGCTTTTTCTTCTGCTTTTTCTTCTTCTTTCTCTTCTTTTTTTTCTTCTGCTTTTTCTTCTTCTTTTTCTTCTTTTTTTTCTTCTGCCTTTTCTTTTTGCTTTTCTTCTTTGTCTTCTAAATCTTTTTTTACTTCTTCTTTTTCTTCTACTCTTTTTTTACCTTTTTTTTTTCTTCTTCTCTTTTTTTTTCCTTCCTTTTTATTTTCTTCTTTTTCTTCTTTTTTTTCTTCTTCTTCTTCTTTTTCTTCTTCTTTTTCTTCTATAAATGCAAATGACTTTCCATATATTTTTTCCATATCTTTATTTTGGAAATATTCGACATCTTCTTTTTTATTCAAATCATATATTTTTATTTCTTTGAATATTTCAGGAGCTCTTTTATTTTTATAATCTTCATATATATAATATGGATCTTTCTCAAAAAGAAGTACTAATTGCTCTTTAACACCAATGTCTTCTTCTTTTATTCTTTCTTCTATAATCTTATGAATATTTTCTGCTAATTTCTCTTTATATTCTGAATCATCTGGCTCTAATTCACTATAAGACTTTAATAGTTCATATAATTCATCTAATTTTTGAATCTTATTTTCTATTCCATAATTTACATAATAATTAAAATAATTTTCCCAAAATGTTTTTGGGAATGAAATAAATTTTGTTCCTTTTTCTTTCTGATAATTAATTAATTCTTGAACTAATTGATAAGCTTTTAAATCTTTATATGAATCTGAATCTAATTTTTCATATTGAACTTTGTTTTTAGATTCAAAAATTTTATCTATATTCTCCTTTAACAAACTTAATTGTATTATATTATAACTTAAATAATTTAATGTTCGCAAATATCTTCCTTTATTTATAGAATATTCAACAAATTCCTTGTAAATATCTTTATTTTCAAATTTTATATCCGGTCCTAATTGTTTATGACAATCAAGAAGAATATCAAATAATAAATTCTTATATTTATTCATCTCATAAACTTTTCTAAATAATTCATCCCTTTTGTTGCTATCTTTTTCATTAAAAAATAATAATAGTATTAATTTCTTAATACAATTTTCACTTATTTTTTTCATATCTTCTTTACATTCAAAAATAGTCTCATTTATAATTTGAATATTTAGACTAGAACTGCCTTCTATTTTACTAAATTTTTCTATTACTGTATCTTCATTTAGAGCCTCTATGGTTTCTTCAAGATAAGCACTTTCATATTTAAATTCAGCTAACAAATTTAAAAATACACCAATATCTTGATTATTTCTAAATTCTTTAATTTCATTTTTTTTTCTCTGTTTTTCCTCTTCTTCTCTTTTCCTTCTTCTCTCCTCAGCTTCTATTCTTCTTCTTTTCTCCTCTTTTTCATCTTTCCGCTTTTGCTCTTCTCTTCTCCTTTTTTCTTCTTGTTCAGCTTTTATTCTATCTTCTTCTGCTTTCAATTGCTGCATCCTTATTTCATGTTGTCTTCTTCTTTCTGCTTCTTCTCTGTCTCTTTTTTCCCTTGCTTGTCTTTCTTGTCTTTCTCTACATTCTCTTTCATATCTTTCTCTTCTATCCCTTTCTTCTCTTTCTCTTCTTTCACGTTCTGAATTATTGCCCATAAATCTGATATTTTGAACTAAAAGGATAAAAAGAACTAAATTTGCTTTTAAAAATAGATAATATATTTAGTTAATAAAATAAGTTTAAATAAATTAAATTGAGGAATAGGAAAATATTTGTTTTGATAGGGGATTGGGG
>Ga0247611_10006685_pt1 | contig 14702 bp, 11 predicted proteins | sample 177DNAGHGhighgp2_FD_192422 | JGI IMG/M metagenome (GOLD analysis project Ga0247611, IMG submission 192422) | Sheep rumen microbial communities from Palmerston North, Manawatu-Wanganui, New Zealand - 1770 DNA GHGhigh gp2 | ecosystem: Host-associated > Mammals > Digestive system > Stomach > Rumen...
TTATTATGAAAATGTTATAGTTACAGGAGATGCTATGAGTGCTACAGGAACACTTGATGGTGTAGCAGTTAGCCAAATGGGTACAACAACAATTGGTTATGTTTCAACTATCATATTAGCACAAGGTGCTGATAAGAGTTCATTAGCAGATAATACAAATAACGAAAACAAATATTATGCTGTTAGAAAGAATGGTACACTAGGAACTAGTGGTAAAAGAATTTTAGCTGACCAAATTGCTAAATTCGATACATCAAGCAAAGGAACTTATGTAACTACTATTAATATTAGTGGTAAAACATATCCAGCAATTGTACATATAATTTAACATAGATTAAGCACGTTTTGTGCTTTTTCTTTTTTTTATTTAAAATTGACAAAATATAGTTATTACTATATAATATTTTTGAAATATTCGGGCAATCGAGCAGAAATGTTAGGAAAGTCCATGCTAGCACAGTCTGAGATGACTGTAGTGTTTGTGCTAGATGAATAAATAAATCTAGGCTATGACGGCGATGTTGATTCCTAAATCTTTTAGACATGGATAGACGCTCAAAAGTGCCACAGAGACGAGCTTTATAGAAATATAAAGATGAAACGAGGTAAACCCCGCAAGCTAGAAACCCAAATTTTGGTAGGGGAACTTTAAACTAAGAAATGAATTAGAATAAAGAATAGGAAACTATTAGATAAATGATTGCTAAAACAGAACATGGCTTATGGAATATTTCATTATTTATAAGGACTTTTTAGTCCTTTTATTTAAGGAGTGATTTTATGGATAGAAAAAATTTAATAAGAAACTTTTCCATAATCGCTCATATCGATCATGGTAAATCAACTTTAGCTGATAGAATATTAGAACTAACTGGTGCTCTAGAAAAGCGTGAAATGAAAGATCAAATTCTTGATTCTATGGACTTAGAGCGTGAGCGTGGTATAACTATTAAGTTAAATGCAGTAGAACTAAACTATAAAGCAGATGATGGCAATACTTATATAATGCATTTAATTGATACTCCAGGACATGTAGACTTTACATATGAAGTAAGTAGAAGCCTAGCAGCCTGTGAAGGTGCTATTTTAGTAGTAGATGCCGCACAAGGAATAGAAGCTCAAACTCTAGCAAATGTTTATCTAGCACTAGATAATAATCTAGAAATCTTGCCATTAATTAATAAAATAGATTTACCAAGTGCTGATCCTGAAAAAGTAAAAAAAGAAATAGAAGATGTTATAGGAATCCCCGCAGATGAAGCTGTTTTAGCTTCAGCTAAAGAAGGTATAGGTATAAAAGAAATACTAGAACAAATCGTTAAATATGTACCTGCACCTAGTGGAGATGAAAATAAACCTCTACAAGCTTTAATATTTGACTCTGTATTTGATGCATATAGAGGAGTAATTCCAACAATTAGAGTAGTAAATGGACGTGTTAAAAAAGGTGATACAATTAAAATGATGGCTAGTGGAGCTACATTTGAAGTTGTAGAAGTTGGTGTACATACACCTAGAGAAGAAAAGCGTGATTACCTTGAAGCTGGTGATGTAGGTTTCCTAACCGCAGCTATTAAAGATATTAACCAAGTTAGAGTAGGTGACACTATTACTCTAGCAAATAATCCAGCCTCTAAACCTCTACCAGGTTATAAAGTAATGAACCCTATGGTTTACTGTGGGTTATATCCTATAGATAGTGCTAAATATAATGACTTAAAAGATGCCTTAGATAAATTAAAATTAAATGATGCATCCTTAGTTTATGAACCTGAAACAAGCCAAGCATTAGGTTTTGGTTTTAGAACAGGATTCTTAGGACTTTTACATATGGAAATAATACAAGAGAGAATTGAACGTGAATTTAAAATAGATTTAATAGCTACAGCACCATCAGTAATTTATCACTTATATTTAACTGATGGAACTGATTATACTATTGAAAATCCATCTAAAATGCCTGATGTACAGCGTATTAGTAGAATAGAAGAGCCATATGTAAGAACAAGTATTATGACACCTGAAGAATATGTAGGATCTATTATGGATTTATGCCAAAACAAGCGTGGAATATTTAATAATATGCAATATATCGATGATAAAAGAGTAAATATTACATATGAAATGCCTCTAAGTGAAATAGTTTATGATTTCTTTGATAAATTAAAAAGTCAAACTAGAGGTTATGCTTCATTTGATTATGAATTTGCCGAATATAAAGCAAGTTCCCTAGTAAAAATGGATATAATGCTTAATGGTGATACAGTAGATGCCTTATCAACAATTGTTCATAAAGATTTTGCCTATAATAGAGGTAAAATAATTTGTGAAAAATTAAAAGATATCATTCCAAAACATCAATTTGAAATACCAGTTCAAGCAATGATTAATAATAGAGTAATTGCTAGAAGTGATATAAAAGCATATCGTAAAAACGTGCTTGCTAAATGTTATGGTGGAGATATTTCAAGAAAGAAGAAATTACTTGAAAAGCAAAAAGAAGGAAAAAAGAGAATGAAATCAATTGGTTCAGTTGAAATTCCACAAGAAGCATTTATGGCAATACTTTCAAGTGATGAAAAACAAGTTAAATAGCTCATTAGTCTAACTAATGGGCTTTTTATTTTACTTGAAATTTACCAAATATAGTAATATAATTAAACCGAAGGAGATAATTATATGAAAAAAATAACAAAAGCATTATTTATTGCAACACTTGCTTTAGTATTCACAGGTTGTGGTAAGAAAAAAGATAAAACCACTAACAAAACTTCTAGTGATACCAAAACAACTGTTAAACCTACAACAACGAAAAAAACAACTACAAAAACAACTACAAAAGATCAAAGTGAAGTATTTAATGAAATTACTTACGCTAAATTCCAAGAACTTACAGGAAGTTTAGATACTACTAACCCATATCATAAAGCAATTATAAACGGAAGTGTAAAAGAAGATAATACATTATTATATTCATTTGATAATGAACTTTTAAGAAAAGATTTAAATGGTGAATTTAGAGCTGAAAATCTAAAATCTGATTCTAATTTCTTTACACACGATTTTGTAACACATCATGGTAGTACTGCTAAATTCTATACTAATAAAAATAACGAATTTAAGGTTGTTGAAAATATTTTAGTAAGTACTAATAAAGAAGCAAAACAAGAATATATTTATGATTCTAAAGGCTTTTTAAAGAGTATTAAAACAACTGATATTAAAGAATTTATAGGAGAATTAGATTATGATGAAAAATATGTTTATAACATCGATTTAGAATATAGTTTAACTGAAGTAATAGATGGTTATACTAAAATCGACAAAGCAACCGCACAACAAATTGTAAATAATCATTTTTCTGAATCTAATCCAAACCAATATTATTCTGGAATTCTAAATAGTTCGGTTACCTATTTAGGCAGCCAAGAAACAACAACTTATAAAGATGTAATACTATATTATCAACATGATTCAAATACATATTATACAAAAACCGCTTCAAATGCAGGTATGATAAACAGTTTCAAATCGAACTTCTTAATAACTCTAAATAATGTATTCATGTATGCGAATGAAGATAACGAATTAAAGGCAATTATGTATTATAAAAGTGAAGTAGAAGATGAATATAGTTTTATTAGTACTATTGAAATAATTTATAATGAATATGGCTTTGCTTCAAAAATTGATGAAAATGTTCATGATACAACTGGAGATCTTCCAGAATATCCAGTTAATAAGATTAATATCAAATATTTAAAAGAAGTTCCAACATATAAAGTAACTTTAAATGCTGGACTTGGAAAATTTAGTGATAATTCCAAAACTAAAGAAATAAAAGTTGAACCAGGAACATATTTCAACAACGTACAATATGTTTCAGGTTATGAAGTTCCAACACTTGAAAATGCCTCTTATGCATCATATGAATGGTTTGATGAAAATGGTAAAGCAGTAACGCCAGGCGACATAGTTGATAGAAATATGACTATTACTTATGGATTTATTGAATCAGACCATAAATCTAGCCCAATGACTGTAATGTATTATGATGTTACTAATTCATTCAAAGATAATAATACAAATAGTTCAACTATAACTATTAATTATGACTTTAACGAAGAGAAAACACAAGGTGTTAGATTCCAAGTAGGAACTGATCACTACTATACAACAAATAAAACTTTAACGGCTACATTTAGTAGTAGCTCTAATCCTGTAATATTAATTTATGGAACAGTTAAAGATATTTGCCTATCAAATAGTAATGGTCCATTGTCATATGGTAATAATTATGTTACTCAATTTATTATAAACGAACCTCAAAATATTGTTGATTATGCCTTCTATAACCTAAAAGGTCTTACAGGATTTATTATTGGAGGATCAGGAATAATTGATGAATTAGGAGAACATGCTTTAGATGGTTGTTCTAAATTAAGTACAATAGTTTTAAGACCTCTTGTAATTAAATCTTATGCTCTTGCTAACTGCGGATTTAATGGATTTTTATATTCTCCATTACTTTATAATGCAACAACAATAGAAGAAAATGTCTTTGCTGGTTGTGATAATTTAACTTCAATTAGTGTTTTAATCGAACCTAAAGTAGCAACTCTAGAAGATGAATCAGTTGTATATTACTTTGATAATGATTGCTTTAATGTTGCTAAAGATGGATGGGTAAGTAATTGGAACTGTGGTAAACAAATCAAATATGAAATAGAATTTAAACTATCAACTCTAGATCAAGGCGTAAAAATCGTTGTACCTAAAAATACAGGAGATAATTTACCTAGAACTGTTTCATTTATTTTAGGAGTTGAAACATATAGCACTACATATGACATTACTTTAAGCGCAAATTCTACTTTCAATTTAAAATATGCATCCGTTGAATTAAAAGATAGTGATGAAATAGTTGGATATGCACATTATGATTCTGAAGAAGATAGAGTTATAACTTTAGAGAACTATGCACCAAAAGCTTCTCCACTTGAATTTACTTTATATAATCCATATGAAAATGAGTATTCAACAGTAATTTCAGATGAAACAGTATATGTAACAATTAAAAGAACAGGTTCTGAAATGTAATAATTTAAACTCATTAGATTTATTCTAATGGGTTTTTTTATGCCTTTTTAAGTCGAAATAGGCGTTTTTATTGATAGAATATATAAATTATAGTCTAAAATATAAACCCTTTAAAAAAAAGGCAAAATATAATATAATTATATTACGAAAGGTTTTGATAATATGAAAAAGAAATTATTACCTATTTTTTTAACATCATTATGTGCTATAGGCATTACTGGATGCAAAAGAAATATTGTACCAAAATATCAAACTCCAACAGTAGAAAACTTTAATAAAATAAGTAAATCTTTAAAAAATTATGATTTATCATTTAACGATGTAACTTATAAGAATCTATTAGATGAATTATTAAGTGATGTTAAAGGTGCAACTAAATATAGTGATATAGAATCTAATTTAATAAAAGCGCTAAATAAGACACACGAATTAATCAAAAAAAATGCAATTGCTAATGCTTTGTATGACTATGATTATAACAATGAAGAATATGAAGAAAGATTAAACTTCTTTGATGATTTATATTTAGATTTTGAAGTCTTTAGAGCAAATCTAATTTATGAAATAAAAGATAAACCTGATATTTTAGAAAACTTTTTTAGTGGATATAGCGAAGAAGATATTGAATTTGAAATAGCTTTAAGTGAAAAGAAAAAAGAATCTAAATATAAACAAATAAAAGAAGAATTAGATGATATAGTAGAAGAATATGATAGAATAAGCTCTAATATTAAAGATTCAAGCACTACCCAACAAGTAGCTGATTTATTATTTAGATTTGTAAATAAAAATAAAGAATTAAGTGATTATCTTGATTTCGAATCATATACATACTATCAAGATATAAATTACGGTAGAATATATACAAAAAATGATATAGATAAATTCATAAGCATGGTAAAAGAAAATATTCTTCCTTATATGGATAGTAATGGTTATGTAGCAGATATAGCTAGTAAAGCACAAACTCTAACATATCCTGAATATTCATTTTTATCAGAATATGAAGCATCAAGTGTATTTGATAAAGACTATTATACTTATGATTTATTAAATGATTATTCAAAGAATATGGGTGGAGATTATTATAGAATATATAAAGATTTCATTACTAACAATGTTATATTCTCTAAAAATGAAGAATCACTAGATGTCGCATATACAAACTCATATCTATCATATTTTGGGCCAAACTACCAAAATGCTAATACTATTGTTCATGAATTTGGGCATTTCTATTCAGAAAAAGCAGGAAGTGCTGATTATAAGTCACTAGACTTACAAGAATTCTATTCACAAGCTAATGAATTCTTATTTATGTCATATTTAGAACAAAATTCAAGTAAAACATTTAATAATATATATGATGTAGAAAGTACATTTAAACTAGTTGATGCCTGTGAAACAATAGTGGTTGGTTCAGCACTAAGAGAATTTGAAACAAAAATATATGAAAAAAATCTTTCATCCTCATCAGAAATACTTGATATATGGGATTCAATAAACAATAATGAATACAATTCTTTATTAAAGGATTACTGGAAATTTGAAATACGTTATGATTTATATTATATTTCATATGCAACAAGCGCAACAGGTGCATTATCCCTATATAACTATAGTAAAACAAACTTTAAAGATTCTAAAATAAAATATATGAGCGCATGCTCTAATCAAAATATGGATGATGATATAGAAGAAGTTCTAAAAAAATGCAATCTACCTAGTCCATTTGATGAACAAACATTTATTAATATTAAAGAACTAATTGAAGAAAAGAGAAAATAAAATGAAAAAAATTGGAATAAATTTAATTATTGGTGCTTTAATCTCTATAGTTTTAATTATTATAAGTATTCTAGTAATAAAGCCAAATTTTACGTATTTAATAACTTTTAATGGTAAAATATATGAAACTAAAGACCCCAAATCATTTAGTTATAAAAACGAGGAAATATCATATATAAAACAAGATAAAAAAATAACTGTGACATACGAAGAAACAGGAAAGTCAGAAAACAAAGTAGTCTATTATGAAACTACAGGTAGAACAATAATGGCTTGTGATGAAAAAATATTTGAAGTAACATATATCGATGGTAATGCGAACTTTGAAGGCTTAGAAGCTGATGAAATTGCTATATTTTACAAATATATTTCACTAATAGAGATGAAAGAAATAGATAATGATAGAATAAATGTAACTAATCAAAAGATAATATGTATTATTTTAAGCATATTTATAGGCTTTATTTTAAGTTTTTTAGCATATCCACTATATTTATACGAAAAAGTAGAAGAAAACAAAAAATTAGCCTTAATTTCAGTAGCTATGACTTTAGTTTTGTGCTTATCTAGTGGCTTTTACATTTATTTTACACTCAAATAAGTTGAAAAAAGTTAACTATTGATTTATAATATTTATTAGGAAAGGTGGTCTTTTATAATGGCAAGCGGAAAAAGCGATTACTTTGGATTAGATTATATCGTAAGTTTAATCTTAGCAATCATTCCTATTACATCATGGGTATGTGGAATTATCACTAGAATTCAAGATGGACACATCGTTGCTGGTATTCTAAGAATCTTCTTAGGATGGATTTGCTGGATTTTAGACTTAATCTTCATGATCGTTAATAAGAAGATCTTCAGATTGTTACAAGTTTAATCTAAAACAAATAAAAACAAGAGGTTAAAAAGCCTCTTGTTTTTTTGTTTTATAAATAGATTATGTAAACTAAATTAAAAAAGTGATAAAATAATATTAGGTGGTATTATGCGTGGACTTTATATACATATTCCTTTTTGTAAGCACATATGCAATTACTGTGATTTTACAAAAAGAGTTCCAAAAAATAAAGAAATGATAGATGAATATTTAATTCATTTAAAAGAAGAGCTTTTTACATATAAAAAATACTTTGATTCAATAGAAACTATTTATATCGGTGGAGGGACTCCAACAATGCTTGACATTGATGAATTAAAAGAATTGTTTAGTATGATAAAAGATTTTAAAAATATAAAAGAATTTACTATAGAAATTAACCCTGAAACTCTAACTATAGAAAAAGCAGAACTACTTAAAAATAGTGGAGTAAATAGATGTAGTATAGGTGTTGAATCATTTGATGAAAACATATTAAAAATACTCGGTAGGCATCATAATAAAATAGATGTATATAATGCTATAAATATGTTAAAAAAAGTTGGTATAAACAACATAAATATAGACTTAATATTTGCTGCTCCAGGGTCTACTCTATCTAGTATTGAAAACGATTTAAAAGAGTTTTACAAACTAGATATAAACCACCTTTCATACTACTCACTTATACTTGAAGAAAACACTATTTTTTATTCAATGTATAAGCATAATAAACTAACATTAATTGATAATGAATTAGAAGCTAAAATGTATGAATTTATAATAAATGATTTAGAAAAAAATGGCTTTAAACAGTACGAAATCAGCAATTTCTCTAAAAATAATAGTGAGTCTATTCACAATAAAATATACTGGCAAAATTTAGAATATATTGGTATAGGTTTAGGTGCATCAGGTTACCTAGATAAGGTTAGATACACCAACAATACACTACTAAATGAGTACTATAAAAAGTATAGAAAAAGTGAAGAATTTATAGATAAAAATACACAATTTAGTGAAGAAATGATACTAGGATTACGCTTAATTAGGGGTATAAACATTGATTATGTCAATAAAAAGTATGAAAAGAACATATTAAATGAGTATAAAATGATAAATAATTACATAAAAAGTGGCGATTTAATTATAGAAGATGGCTTTCTTCATTTAACTAAAAAAGGCCTATTAATAGGTAATGATATATTCGAGATTTTTATATAGGATGTGATTGTATGGAAGATTTAATTAATTATCAAATGAATGACTTTAAAATGTATTTAGAAGTTAATAAACATTTAAGTAAGCATTCAGTAGATTCATATATGAGTGATTTAGAAAAATATAGAGAATTTTTATCTAAAAAATATGAAGTTAAAGATATATCAGATATAAATACTGATATGATTAAAAAATACATTCAAACGCTTAAGCGAGGAGGCTTTGAATCAAGCTCTATTTCTCGTAAAATAAGCGCAATAAAAGCATTCCATAAATACATTTCACAAGATCCTGATTATGGTATAACTGATGCATCACAAACAATTAGAAAGCCTAAAAAAGAAGAAAAATTACCTATTGTTTTAACTATAGAAGAAATAGATATGATGTTTAAAACAATAAAAGGAAATGATCCTATGGCTTTAAGAAATAGATGCATGCTAGAGTTTTTATATGGATCAGGATTAAGAATATCAGAACTATTAGATTTAACTACATCAAATATTCACCTTCATACTAAAGAATTAAATATTATAGGTAAAGGTAATAAAGAGCGAATTGTACCATTATCAGATATGTCAATTGATGCTTTTAATAAATGGATGAGTAATGGTAAACCTAACTTTCCTACGAAGCCTGGTAACTACATTTTTGTAAATAAAAGTGGCGATAAATTAACCCGTCAAGGTGTATGGAAATTAATAAAAGAGATTGCCAAAAATGCAGGTATAACTAAAAAAATTAGCCCTCATACACTTAGACATTCATTTGCTACACACTTATTAAATAATGGTTTTAATTTAAGATATGTACAGTTTCTACTTGGACATAAAGATATATCAACAACACAAATATATACACATATAACTACTGATAAATTAAGGGAGACATATTTAACATGTCATCCACGTGCAAAGGAGGAATAAATATGTTTAAAAGAGTATTTTTAATAGTATGTGATTCACTAGGAGTTGGTGAATTAGATGATGCGATTAATTATAGTGATTTAGGTAGTAATACACTAGGTCATATTATTGAAGCATATAAAAATAAAGGTTTAAATTTAGAAATTCCAATATTAAATAAACTAGGTTTTTCTAATATAATGGATAGTAATTCAAAAAATAAACCACTCGCTTACTATCAAAAATTAAAAGAAGTATCTGCTGGTAAAGATACTCTAACAGGACACTTTGAAATGATGGGTGTTAAAGTGGATAAACCATATATAACATTTACTAGTTTTCCTGATGAATTAATTAAAAAAATAGAAGAAATATCAGGGCATAAAGTTATTAGTAACTGTGTTGCATCAGGCACAGAAATAATAAATAGACTAGGTGAAATTCATATGCAAAATAAAGGATTAATAGTCTATACATCAAGTGATTCTGTATTACAAATTGCTGCACACGAAGAAGTTATTCCACTTGATGAATTATATAGTATTTGTGCTAAAGTTAGAGAATTAACTATGAGAGAAGATTGGATGGTAGCACGTATTATTGCCAGACCTTTTTTAGGAGATAAAAGAGGTAATTTCTATAGAACACCAAATAGACATGACTATGCCTTAAATCCTCCAAAAAAGACTGGATTAGACTTTTTAAAGGAAAGTGGATTAAATGTTATATCAATAGGTAAAATCGTTGATATTTTCAATAAAAACGGTATTACAGAGTTCTATAAATCTAAATCTAGTTTAGAAGGTATGGAACAAACTTATGAAATGTTAAATAAAGATTTTACTGGTCTATGTTTTACTAATTTAGTTGATTTTGATTCATCATACGGACATAGGCGTGATCCTATTGGATATGGTAATTTATTAATGGAATTTGATAAATTTATAGCTAGATTTATGGATAAAATGAAAGATGATGATTTACTAATTATAACTGCGGACCATGGAAATGATCCTACATTTAGCGGTACTGACCATACTAGAGAATACGTTCCACTAATAATGTATTTTAATAATTGTAAAGGAAAAAAATTAAGTAATAATGATACTTTTGCAAATATCGGTAAAACGATTTTAGATAATTTTAATGTCAAAAACGATTTAATTGGTAAAAGTTATTTATCTGAACTTAAATAATTTTTTAAAAAATTATATGAATATTATTTTTTTGATAGTATAATAAAAGAGGAAATGTAAAAGGAGTGTGATAATGTGGATTTCATAAAAGAAATAATTGAATTAATTAATAACGCAAGTACAAATCCTGAAATTAATTTAAACGAAGAATTAAAGCATTATCACGATAAAGATATAGCGGATGCTTATCTAGAGCTTGATAAAGATAAACAAGAGTTCTTTAGAAATGCAGTTGATGAGCAAAAACTATCAGATATTTTCTCATATTTCGCAGAAGAAAATATAGACGCAATCGAAGAATTACCTAGTGAAGAAATAGCTGATATCGTCGAGTTAATGGATGTTGATGATGCCAAAGACGTACTTGATGAATTAGATATAGATAAACAAGATGAAATCAAGGAATTAATGGAAGGTGAAATCAAAGAAGATTTAAAGCTAATTGATTCCTTTGAAAAAGATGAAATTGGTAGTATAATGACTACTAATTACATCTCTGTAACAACAGATTTAACAATAAAAGAAGCTATGAAAGAAGTAGTTAATCAAGCCGGAGATAACGATAATATTACTACTATTTTAGCTGTAGAAAAAAATGATAAATTTGTAGGTTCTATTGATATTGTTGATATAATTAGAGGCAAACAAACAGACAGTGTAGAAACAATTGTAAGACATAATACACCATTTGTTTATGCCCATGAACTTATTAGTGATTCACTTGAAAAATTAAGAGAATATAACCTAGATATTACACCAGTTTTAGATCATGGTGATAGATTACTTGGTGTTATAACTAGTGATGACTTAGTTAATATCGTTGATGAAGAATTAGGAGAAGACTACGCAAAACTAGCCGGTTTGTCTGAAGAATCTGATTTAGATGAACCTATTAGAATAAGTGTTAAAAAGCGTATTCCTTGGTTAATAATTCTATTATTATTAGGTATAGGTGTATCAATATTAATTTCAGGCTTTGAAAATGTAATTGAAACTATTACAGTAGTAATGTTTTTCCAAAGCTTAATACTTGGTATGGCAGGTAATGTTGGTACACAATCTCTAGCCGTAACGGTTAGAGTAATATCCGATACGGATTTAACAAAAAAAGAAAGTGCAAAGCTGATTTTTAAGGAATTAAAAGTAGGCTTTACAAATGGTTTAATACTATCAATTATATCATTTGCATGCGTATTTTTATTCTTATTAATTAAGCATAATGGTATAGCTGAAGGCTTAGCATTTAGCATGACTGATACATTAAAAATAAGTTTGTCAGTTAGCTTATCACTCGTTTTAGCAATGACTTTATCAAGTCTATTTGGAACAACAGTTCCTATGCTTTTAAAGAAATGTAAAGTCGACCCAGCAACAGCAAGTGGTCCATTTATTACAACAATAAATGACTGTATAGCTGTACTTTGTTATTACGGATTAGTATTAATTTTGTTCTATAATTTAATATTTCATTAAGGAGGGGTTCTATGGATAATTATGTATTAGAAATAGTTGATATAGTTAAAAAGGCCATAAATGATCCTAATATAAACCTTGATGAAGAATTAAAGCATTATCATGAAAAAGATATTGCGGATGCTTACTTAGAGTTATCTAAAGAAGAACAAGATTATTTTAGAGATCATATAGATGAACAATTCTTATCTGATATTTTCGCTTATTTTGCTGAAGAAAATATAGAGGTAATTGAAGAATTACCTAATGAAAAAATTGCTGATATCGTAGAGTTAATGGATGCCGATGATGCAAAAGACGTATTAGATGAATTAGATGAAAATAAGCAAGATGAAGTTATGGATTTAATTGAAGGTGAAATAAAAGAAGACCTTGAATTAATTAACTCATTTAATGATGATGAAATTGGTAGTATTATGACTACAAACTATATTGATATTAGAAGTGATTTAACTATAAAAGATGCCATGAGAAGAGTAATTAAAATGGCAAAAGAAAACGATAATGTTAAGACATTAATCGCTGTTAATAGAGATAATGAGTACTTAGGTACTGTAGATTTAAAAGACTTGATTAAAGCAAGAGCAAAAGACGATTTAGAGTCAATTATAAGGCAAAATACACCATTTTTATATGCACATGATTTAATAGATGATTCTATTGAAAAAATCATTGATTATAACATGGATATGATACCTGTAATTGATGAAAATAAGAAGCTTTTAGGAGCTTTAACTAGTAGTGATGTAGTAGAATTAGTTGATGATACATTAAGCGAAGATTACGCAAAATTAGCCGGTTTATCTAGCGAAGATGATTTAGATGAATCATTATTCTCATCAGTTAAAAAGCGTATACCTTGGTTAATAGTATTAATTATATTAAGTATTGGTGTTTCAATGGTAATATCATTATTTGAAAATGTCGTTGCGACAATAGCTACAATAATGTTTTTCCAATCATTAGTATTAGATATGGCAGGAAACGTTGGTACACAATCGCTTGCCGTAACTGTTAGAGTTATATCTAATAGTGAAATATCTAAAAAAGACGAAAAAAAGCTTATTTTTAAAGAAATAAGAGTAGGTTTCTTAAATGGTTTAATACTTGCGGTAGTATCATTTATTGTCGTATTATCATTCTTATGTATAAAGCATGAAGAAATAATTACAGGAAACGGATTTAATATATATGACTGCCTAAAAGTATGTGGTACAACAAGCTTAGCACTAGTTACAGCGATGACTTTATCAAGCTTATTTGGAACAGTTGTTCCTATAGTTTTAAGAAAATTAAAAGTCGATCCAGCCGCAGCAAGTGGTCCATTTATTACAACATTAAATGACTGTATTGCTGTAGTATGTTATTATTCACTTGCTTTATTAATGTTTATGACCATACTATTATAGGAGGCAATATGGAAGATAAAGACTTAGGCTTTAGAAACTATAGGAAAGTAAAAGATGACAAAAAAGGCTTATCAGAAATACCAGCATGTTTTATTTCAATATCTTTTGTAATAGCAACAATCATAACATTTATAATTTGTTTAAATTTTAAAAAAACTGAAGAGGCAAATAAATTATATAATTTTATGCATGGCTTAGCTATTACAGGAATTGTAATGGTTATAATATTAATAGGGCTAGAAATAATTTATCCTATAAGATTATATTTTAGATATGCCAAACAAAGAGGAGATAAGAATGGATTTGTAATAAGCATGTTTGTAATACAATTTGCAGCTTTGTTTGTTATGGCATCATTCTTACTCATTGAAATGCTCTTAGTATTTTAAAAGTGGTTCAATTTTGAATCACTTTTTTATTTTTTTATATTTTTTAATGAAAAATAACTATTTTTTTAAAAAAAACCATTTTTTTGCTTAATTTTAAAAATGCTAAAAAATATAGGTAAAATCTATGCTTTTTCAACTTTTTTAATAAAAATTAGCAAAAAAATTAGCAAACGAAAATATTAAATATAGCTAATTATCTAGCTTAAATCAATTTTTAGAGAGCCAATTTTTAATTTTTTTCAAAAAGAAGAAGATTTTTTATAAACAGTTAACTTCAAGCACATAAAAATTAAAAATCAATATGATAAAAAAATATAGAGACTTAAAAAAATCAATTTGATTGTTAAAAAAAAGATTAGAAA
>Ga0247611_10006686_pt1 | contig 14701 bp, 10 predicted proteins | sample 177DNAGHGhighgp2_FD_192422 | JGI IMG/M metagenome (GOLD analysis project Ga0247611, IMG submission 192422) | Sheep rumen microbial communities from Palmerston North, Manawatu-Wanganui, New Zealand - 1770 DNA GHGhigh gp2 | ecosystem: Host-associated > Mammals > Digestive system > Stomach > Rumen...
TCTCCAGCTCGTACCGGAGGAGGATGTGCAGGTTGTAGCTGAGCTCGTCCGCCTCCAGCCGTAGGGGCGTGGGTCGGAAGGCGTTGAGCCCCCGCCAGAAGGCCTCCGGGTCCGTCCCCGCCAGCCCCGGGAAATACCGCCCCGCCAGGGGCAGGGCCCATTGCCAGAAGGGCAGGCTGCGGCCCAGCATACACTCCAAGAAGCGCGCCTGGGACTCGTCCAGGGCCAGCGACGCGGACTGGTCCAACCCGGTGCCCGCCAGCTCCTCCCCTATGTTCTGCCAGTAGATGGCGTGGCCCCCCTCGTGTAGACTGGAGCCCACCGCCCGGGTGAAGTCGTCCTCAAAGTAGCGGCAGGTGATGCGCACGTCCCCCCGATGGTTGAAGGTGGTATAGGGATGGGCGCTCTCGTCCACCCGGCCTCGCTCGAAATCGAAGCCCACGGCGGTCAGCACCTGGCGGCAGAGGGCCTTCTGCTGCGCCTTGGGAAAGTCGCCCAGAAGGGGCGTCCGATCCGGCGGAGGCAGGTCCCTCAGCCGCTGGACCAGGGGCACCAGCGCCGCCTTCAGCTCCCGGAACAGAGCATCCGTCTCGGCCCGGGTGTCTCCCGCTTCCCACCGGTCCATGAGCCCGGTCAGGGGGTCGTCCTCGAAGCCCCAGCAGGCCGCCAGGGCCCGTCGATAGGCGAAGGCTTGCTCCAACTGGGGCCGGATCAGCTCATAATCGCTCTCCGCCCGAGCCCGGGGCCACAGCTGCTCCGTCCGCAGGGTATGGGCCGAGCAGGCGGCATACAGGTCCTCCGGCACCCGCTTGAGCGTGTCGAAGGTCCGGCGGGCTCTGGCCGCCATGGCCCGGGTGACGGGGTCCTCCGGCGGGTCCGCCTCCAGGGACAGCAAAAGCTCCTCCATCTCCTCGGAGGTCTGAAGGGCGTGGAGCTGCCCCGCCAGGAAGCCTATCTCGGCGCCCCGATAGGCGGCGGCGCCTGCCGGCAGCATCACCCGCATATCCCAGGAAAGGGTCTGGCTGATGTTGGTCAGATAGTCGGCTTTTTCCATGAGCGCCCGAAAGCGCGCCTCATTTTTTTGCCCCATGGCTGCATTTTCCCCCGGGTACATTGTAACACGGCTCCTACAAAGCGCAAGGGGGGTTTCCAAAGGGAAACAAATATATATCATTTGTAACAGGTAAATAAAAACGTCGTCCCGTCCGGCCTCATCGGGCCGAACAGGACGATGCCTGCCGGATTTTGCGTCGGATAGGATCCGTTTGCAGCAAAGAGCCGCCGCCCCTTTTATATGCTTGAGCCGGTCAATCCGCCTCGATGCATTGCTGATCGACACACGTCAGCAGATTCAGAATGGCTGTTGGTCTCTCCGGCTCCGGCTCCGGCTGCACCTCGTTTTCCCCGCCGCCTTTGACGGGCTCCTTCGGCCACGGCCGCTCGTACGAGGGCAAGGGAGCATCTTCCACATACAATTGAGCCGTCTGTGCAGGCGTTGGAGCCGTCAAAAAGCAAACGGCGACGGCAGCGCCGGCGATCAGCGCGACCAGAACGACCCATATCGCGGGCTTTTTATACCCCAGGACCGACTTGACGCGCTCTTTGACGCCGACTTCGCCGAACGCGACCGGACAGACCGTGATCGCCTTGCCGAGGCGGCTGAACGCGAGCAGTGTATGGGAATAGGCCGCTCTGCCTTCCACGTCAAGCCGCGCGATGACCTTTTCATCGCAGGCAAACTCGATGTCGCGGCTAAGCAGAACGAACGCGAACCAGATCAGCGGATTGAACCAATGGATCGAAAGCAGCAGGAAGCCCAGCGGCTTTATGAGATGATCCAGACGTTGGATATGCGCGCGTTCATGGGCCAAAACATGCGTGCGGCTCTTCTCGTCGAGCCCGGAGGGCAAATAGATTGCCGGGCGGATAGCGCCCAGAATAAAGGGACTGACCACATCGTCGCAGACGTAAACGTTCCGTTCCTTCTCGATCGACGCACGCACCTTGTGTTTCATGTGCAAGAAACTGACGGTGGCATACAGCAGCATGGCGCCGACGCCCATGAGCCAGATCCACGCCGCCGCCCTCTGGATCGATGCGATCGTATCCGTTCCTGCCGTTGTCATGACCGAATTCACTGCGTCATCGACCGCGGCGAACCCACTGTGCAGCACGATCTGCTCATGGGGGACGGTTGCGGTCTGCAAATTCGCCGCCGAGGCCGCCGTTGCGGATCCCGTTTGGACCGGTTCCCCGCTGGGGAGCAGGGAGAATCGGCTTTCAATCGTGAACGGCAGCACCAAACGCAGCGCGACCAGCCCCCACAGCATACAGCACACCCATTTCGGCGCTTTCCTCAGGGCGAACCGCAGCAGCACGACGGCCAGCACCAGCCAGCCTGCCGTGATGCTTATGTTCAACACCTTCAGAAAGCACGAGCTCATTTGCCGTTCTCCTTTCGATACGCTTCGATCATGCGAATGATCTCGTTCGCATCCTGGTCCGACAACCCCTTCTGCGCGGTAAACGCGGTCAGAAACGCCGGAAGAGAACCGTTGAACGAGCTGTTGATGAGCTGCTCGCTCTGCGCCGCGTAAAAGGATTCCTTAGAAACGCGGACCCTGACGATGCCGTTGACGTTTTCAAACAATCCGCGTTCACAAAGCTTGCGCAACACGGTATAGGTCGTGGGCTTTTTCCAGCACAGCTCCTTCTCGCAGAGTTTCACCAGCTCCCCCGACGGAATCGGCGCATTCGCCCAAACGATCTTCGCAAATCGTTCCTGAACCTCTCCAAGTACCAGTTGTTCCATATCCGATCTCTCTCCCTGCATTCGATTTCGCGTTTTGGTTCCTTATTTGGGCAGGGGCAGCTCCGCGGTCGCCTCGGTATCCACCCAGATCACGGGACGCACCCCGTATCCGCTGTTCAGGACCCCGTGGCCCACGCTGACAATCTGGCCGGAGGTGCCGACGCAGGCGATGCGGTACGTTATATAGGATTCATCGGCCACCAGCACCTGCTCCGTCATGTTGCTCTCGGAATAGATGGGCGTGCGCAGCCACCACAGGCAGGTGTGCTCGACGCTGCTACGATAGGCGCCGAACCCGATGGCGTACTTGGTAGCGGTGCACTTGCGGTCCTCATCGGTGGGAAAATACGTTTTAGCTTCCTGTACGCTCAACAGGAAGACCCTATCCGTAGTGTCGTAGGAGCCGTCCGCTTTTTTCAGCCTCGTCCGCTTCAGCATCCGTACCTCCCCCGGATCGAAGGCCGTTTCCAAAAACGTGTCGTTCAGCCATTGGCGCAGCAGGCACGTCCGCCACGTGACGGGCGTATGCTCCTTTTCGAAGGAGTATCGCATGTAGGGGAGGGCATCCACCGCGTATTTGGTGATCAGCATCAGCTTGCTGCCGTCCCTGTCCAGTACGATCCATTCGACGGGGTCCTTCTCCTCCGACGTGATGGGGCCCTGGGGGTACGCGCCGAACAAAACGGTGGAGCCGATCTCGGCGTTGTTCAGCCGTTCCTTGGCGATTTGAAAGATGAGATCGCTGCTGTCCTGGTAGTTCATGCCGTGCAGCGTCCGATACGCGTCGTCGTAGGCGCCGGCCTCCATCTGCGCCACGCCCCGACGGTACTGCAGGGCGGGAACGGCGTACTTCTTGTACAGGGACGCGCCGACGAAGCAGGCGGCGGCCGCCAGCACCACGCCCACGGCGCCCAAAATGATCCGCTTGATGCGCTTCTTCCGTTCCTTCTCCCGCTGCTTCGCGGCGCGGATGGCTTCCTCCCGATCCGCCCGTTCCTTCCGAATGATCTCCTCGATGGTGCGCTTTGCCTGCTGGATGCGCTCGTCCGCATCCCGATAGCCGGGGATGCGCTCGAAGATCTGGATCGCCTTCTCCTGGCTCCGCACGTTCATATTGGCGGCGGCCTTGTCGGCTTCCTCGTATATCTCGTCCAGGCGCTTCGTCGCCTTCCTCTCCTCGCATTCGATCCTTTTCTGGGCGGCGTCCCTATACTCGGGGATGCGGGCCAGCTCGTCGGCTGCTTCCGCGTAAAGGTCTCCATCGATCAGCAGCAGCGCGTTTTGATAGATCCGTTCCTGCTCCTCGGCCGGCATCTGTTCTCTTGCATCCATGACTGGCACCTCCTTGGTTTACCATCAATAAACCTTATCTGAAGTTTATCGTAAATAAACCGATCTGTCAACCCCCTTGTTGGCAAATCATGGTATATATTTCGACGGACCGAGGCTCCACATAAAAAGCAGGCCCTGCGTCGCTTGGCGCAGGGTCTGTTTTCTGTTTGGATCGATGATTCAGAACGCCTTGAGAAAGACGATGGTCAGCACGATCGCTGCCAGCAGGAACACGCCGCCAACGATGATCAGGTGCCAGGCCACCTTCCGCTTGGCCTTGACGCTCTGCTTGTAGTCGTAGTAGGTCCGGGCCATGTCGTCGTGGGCCTCGTCGCTGAACCGCCTGGCCGACGCCATCCGCATGGAATGGAAGCTGTACGTGAGCCCGTCGTAGGTCCCCTCCTTCTTCAGGAAGGAGAGCAGGCCGATCCCCGTCAGCAGCACGCCCGGCACCAGGAACGCGTCGCTCAGGTAGCGGACGATCAGCGCGACGTCCGTTTCGTGAAAGATATCCCTTGCAAAACAGACGGTGAGCGCCAGCAGCAGCCCTACGGCGATGGCCAGGACATACCGCAGCCAGGGGTGATCATCCGTTATTCTTAGTCTTCGCATCGATCTCGGCTATCTCCTGACGATACTTCTCGCACTCCGCCGTGTTGCACAGCACGAAGTGGTTGGGAACGACCTCCTTGAACTCCGGACCTTCCTTCGAGTAGTCATGGGTCAGGGAGGGCACGTAGGTGATACGCTTGCGGCGCTTCTCGTAGTTCGGGTCGGGCAGCGGGATGGCGGAAAGGAGCGATCTCGTATACGGATGCATGGGATGGGCGAACAGCTCGTCGGAATCCGCCAGCTCCACCATCTTGCCGAAGTACATGACGCCGATACGATCGGAGAAGTACTTGACCACGGAAAGGTCATGGGCGATGAACATGATCGTCAGGCCCATCTCGTCTCTGAGGTCGTTCATCAGGTTGATGACCTGCGCCTGAATGGAAACGTCCAAGGCGCTGATAGGTTCGTCCGCGATAATGAGATCGGGCTGCAGGATGATGGCGCGAGCGATGCCGATACGCTGCCGCTGGCCGCCGGAGAACTCATGGGGATACCGCTCCGCGTGCTCCGGGACCAGGCCCACCTTTTCCAGCACCTCCGCCACGCGCTCGTCGATGAACTGCTTGTCGCGGATGCCGCGGATCTTCAGGCCTTCCGCGATGATCTCACGGACCGTCATGCGGGGGTCCAAGGAACCCACCGGGTCCTGGAAGATCATCTGGATCTTGGTCATGAGCTGGCTGTGGATCTCCTTGTCCTTCTTCAGCTCCGCCATGGCCTTGGCGTCGCCGGCGGCTTTTGCCGCCGCGTACTTCTTCTTCCAGCGCTTCATGGCGTCCACGCCCATGCCGATGCGCTTGCCGCGGAAGAAGACGTCGCCGTCCGTGATGTCGTACAGGCCGATGATCGAACGGCCGGTGGTGGTCTTGCCGCAGCCGGACTCGCCCACGAGGCCGAACACCTCACCCTTTTTGATGGTGAAGCTCACGTCGTCCACCGCCTTGGTGCTCTTGAAGTACTGTTTGAGATGCTCAACGCGAAGGATCGGTTCCTTTTCCGGATCGAATTCCGGCGTGTAGTTGTCCACGCGCAGCATGGCGTCCAGCTTGTTGGCCTTCTCTTTCGTGGTCACGTTTTCACTCATTGGAATCACCTCTGCTCTCCTCGTTGAGCTTCTTCATGCGTGCGATACGATCGGTAACGATCTTGGGCGGTTCCACCTTCGGGGCGCTCGGATGCATCAGCCACGTGGCCGCATAGTGGGTATCCGAGACCTTGAACATGGGCGGCTGCTCCTCGAAGTCGATCTGCATGGCGTACTTGTTGCGCTCAGCAAACGCATCGCCCTTGGGCGGGAAGATCATGTTGGGCGGGGTGCCCGGGATGGCGTCCAGCTTCTCCTTGGTGTCCAGATCCGGCATGGAGGAGAGCAGGGCCCAGGTGTACGGATGACGAGGATCGTAGAAGACGTCGTCCGCCGTGCCGTATTCCACGATCTTGCCGGCATACATGACGGCGATCTTGTCCGCCATGTTGGCCACGACGCCCAAATCGTGGGTGATGAAGATGATGGACAGCTGGCGCTCGGCCTTCAGCTTGTTGATCAGCTCTAGGATCTGGGCCTGGATCGTCACGTCCAAAGCCGTGGTGGGCTCGTCGCAGATCAGGATGTCCGGGTTCGCCGCCAGAGCGATGGCGATAACGATACGCTGGCGCATGCCGCCGGAGAACTCGAAGGGATACTGGCGATACCGCTGACGGGCATTGGCGATGCCCACCTCCTCCATGAGCTCGATGGCGCGGATCTGTGCCTTGCGCTTCGTGACCTTGAAGACCCGCTTGGAGGATTCGTTGCAGAGGAACTTCACCATTTCATTGGACAGGTCCTCCGCATTGAGCTTCTCCGCGGAGTCCAGCTGATTCTGGAAGGAGTCCCGGGCATGGGTGAGGATCAGGCGGATATTGTTCTGATAGAGATCGATATCCATACGATCCTTGAACATACGGTCCTTCTTGCCGGGATGCTTCAGCTTCTCCACCCGGAGGGATTCGCCGTAAGTGTTGACCGCCGCGGTGCTGCTGGACTTGAAGGTGTAGGCGATACTGTCCTTGTTGATGGCCAGCTTGTCGAGAGCGTTCTCGATCTCCGTGGCGCACTTCCTGGTCTCTTCCTTCGCCACCTTCAGATCGATCCGGCCCTCGCCGCTCATCTTTTCCAGAGCGGTGTTCAAGCTCTCCACGATACTGCCCTTCTTGTCGAAGGACTTCCGGTTGGAATTCTCGATGCCGGCCGCCACGTCCTTGTGGAAGCTGTCGAGGAAGCGCTCGTTGAAGATGGCCTGCATCTCGCTGTTCAGAGCGGCGTTGTCGTCGTGATACGCGGGCATGGCGTTGTTCATCCGGCAGTACGCCATGGCGTAGAAGTCGGGCATGGTGGTCTCCAGCACCTTCTTCAGGAGCCCCTGCATCTTCCGCAGGAGGCCGTCCGTCTTCTCGTGCTTGCCCGTGGCGACATACTCGGGGATCGCGTTGCTGAACGCTTCCATCAGCGACGGCAGCTCGCTCTTGCCCTTGTCGATCAGATAGGGATTGTAGAGGTTCTTCTCGTCCGCCTTGATGAGCTTCATCTCCTTGGCGACCTTCTTCGGCTCCTGGTCGATGGAGTCGATGAGGACCGCCTCGATGTTCTTCATCATGGACTCGGCGCGCTCACGGGAATAGTTGTAGCCGCTCTCCAGCTTGCTGCCCTCCGCCGTGACCTTGTCGAAGATGCTGAATTTGGCGTCCACGTCCGCCACGCCCGCTTCCTTCATTTCGGCCCGAAGGAGCTTGGTCTTGGTGGTGTAAACGCGCTTGGCTTCCCGCTGGTTGGCCTTGCCGTTCAGGATCATGGCCTCGGTCAGCTGCTTGCCGATACGCACGATGGGGTTCAAGCTGGACAGGGGGTCCTGGAAGATCATGGAGATCCGGTTGCCGCGGATCTTGTGGAAATCCTCCTCGTCGATCTTCATCAGGTCCTGGCCGTCGTAGATGATCTCGCCGCCCTCGGGGATGGCGTTCTTGGCAAGGATGCCCATGATGGCCCTTGCGGTCACGGACTTGCCGGAGCCGGACTCGCCCACGATGGCCAAGGTTTCGCCCTTCTCGAGGTCGAAGCTGATGTCTCTGACCGCCTTGACGGTACCATTGTTGGTCCGGAAGGAAATGATCAGGTTGTTAACTTCCAGTTTCTTAGCCATTACTCATCAGCTCCTCTCAGCGAAGGATTGAAGGCATCGCGCAGGCCGTTGCCGAAGAGGTTGAAGGCGATCATCATCAAGGCGATGACCGCAGCCGGGATCAGCAGGATGTGGGGGAACTCGGAAAGGAATTCCTTGCCGTCCGCCATCATGGTGCCCAGGGAGACCGTGTTGCGGCTGTTCAGGTTGACGATGCCCAGGTAGGAGAACGTGGACTCGCTCATGATGACGCTGGGGATCGCAAAGACGGAACTCGTGATGATCGTGCCGATGGCGTTGGGGAAGATGTGGCGGAACATGAGCCGCAGATCCTTGGCGCCCAGGGTCCTTGCCGCCAGGATGTACTCCTGATTCTTGAAGCGGTAGAACTGGGTACGGACCAGGGACGCGGTGCCGATCCATCCTGTGACGCAGAACGCCATGAGCAAGCCGCCTAAGACGGAAGCTTTTCCGGTGTTGACCAGATGCAGCTGGAACAGGACCACGATGATGTACAGCGGCATACGCCAGAGGATATCCACGATACGCTCCATCAGCAGGTCGGCCCAGCCGCCGTAGTAACCTTCGATCGCGCCGTAGAACGCGCCGAAAATGAAGCACACGATGGCCACGCCGAAGGAGAGCACGAAGGACGTGCGCAGACCGTAGGCCATACGGGTGGCGATATCATAGCCGCCGCCGTCGGTGCCGAACACGAAGGTGGGCTCGTAGCCGTGGGTGTACTGATAGTAGTTATAGTACAAGACCCGGACGGAGTACATGGTGCCCTGTTCCTTATAGTACTGGATGTTCCCCTCTTTGTCCCGCAGGAAGTTGTCGATCACGCCCAGCTCCATGGTCTGTTCGAGGTCGATCCGCTTGCCCTTCTCGTCCACGGGCCAGCCCTTCTTGGTCTTGTACCAATAGTTGGCGTCGGAAGGATCTTCGCAGTACTTGTCGCTGGTATCGACCATGGGGTAGAGGACTTGTACGTCGTTCTCCTTTTCCCAGGCCTGGATCTTCGCGTACTCTTCCTTGGTGATCTGCAGATACCTAAAGCCGATGATGTTGTAGGTGCTGACGCGGGCGTCACGCTTGACGTTTTCCTTGCCCGCCTCCAGGACGACCCGCTCTTCCCCCAGGGAAAGGACCGGGCTATAGTAGGAGCCGATGCCCTCCTCCCAGCTCTCGTGACCCTTCTTCTCCATGGTGGGGTCCTCGGCGTTCATGCCCACGGCCACCAGGTTGATGAGGTACTTGTCGTTCAGGCTCATGACTTTGGCGCCGTCGAAGATGGCCGTCTCGCCGATATACAGCCGGGGGAACATCTTCTTGTAGGTGGCATCGGCCTTCTCGCCCAGCTTATGCACCGAGAAGAAGGGGACCAGGATCGCATACAGGAAGATGATGGCCAGTACGATGGCCGCCGCCACGGAAGCCTTGTTCTTGCGGAAGCGGATCCAGGCGTCCTTGAAATAGCCGATGGGCTTGGTCTTCAGCGCCTTGTCGTGCAGCTTTTCCTTCTGCTGCACAAAGCGGAATTTTTCTACCGGAATAGAATTGAATTGATTGTCTGCCATAGCTTATCTCTCCCCCATCTTGATGCGCGGATCCAGGAATCCGTAGCTCAGGTCGGTGACGATGCCGGCGAGCAGGCCGATCAGGGTGTAGAACATGGCCGTACCGACGAACAGGTCGTAGTCAAGCGTAGACAGGGCTTTAAGCGTCAGATCGCCGACGCCCGGGATCGCGAAGATCCTTTCCAAAACCATGGAACCGCCCATGACGCCCAGGAAGGTGCCGATGACCACGGGAAGGATGGGGACCATGGCGTTCTTCAGGGCGTGGTGGATGACCGCTTTGGACTGGGTCAGGCCCTTGGTCCTGGCCAGCAGCATGTAGTCGCTGGTCAGCGCCTCCGTCAGCTCCGCGCGGACGGTACGGGCAAAATACGCGATCTCATAGAAGGCGCTGGCCATGATCGGCAGCATCAGCGAATAGACCATCTTCCACGTGAACAATCCGCCTGCTTCCGACTTGGAGAACATGACCAGTGGGAACCATCCGGCCTTAAAGGACAGGAAATACTGCAGGAAGAATGCCAGAACGAACGATGGCACGGAGATGAAGATGACGATCACGACGGAAACCACGTGGTCGATCCACGTGTTCTTTTTCAACGCCGCGAATATGCCAAGCACGATGCCTAACGGCAGGCCCAGCAGGATCGACAGCACGTTCACCAGGATCGTCGGGGGCATACGGCTCGCGATGACCTCGGCAACGGGCGTCATATAGGAAACTTTCAATGAAGTGCCGATATCGAATTTAGTGAAAAGATTGCGGAGATAGATCCCGTATTGGACCAGGATCGGTTTGTCCCAGCCAAGGGCCTTGCGTCTTGCCAGCTCCGTTTGACCCTGCTTGCCAAGGGGGACTTCCGCCTGTAGCATCTTGATCAGGCAGAACGTGATCGTCAGGATGATCAAAAACGTTATGGCCAGAAAGAGCAAACGCTTTACAACGTATTTGAATGTGCGCATAGTGCTATTCCCTCTTCTGTGTTATTTCGCGCCTTGCGGCATGAAGATCAGAGTTCCCATTAACACAGTCTCGAAGCCGGAGACCGGCTTCGAGACTGGTTTTCCTCTTAACGGGTTTTCATTGCCCGATCGCTAGATTACTTGTAGTCGATCGTGCCGTTCTGGCTGGCAACGAACTCTGCCCACTCTGCGTCGTTGTAGTTGAACTTCATCAGACGGATGCCGCCGTAACCATACATGATGTTGTAATCCTCGGTGGCGTACTCGATCTTCTTGGAGAACAGCGTGCACTCGCACTCGCAGCCGAAGGGGATGCACTGATAGGAACCGAGGACCGCGGTCTCGATGTAGCTCAGGATGTTGAGCCTGGTCTCGGCATACTCGTCACCACCGAACTTGCCGGCAGGCTGGATGGCCTTGGCCCAGTTCTGGATGGTATCGGTCACTTCCTCGCCATCCAGGGGGATGGTGATGGTCTCCACGGTGGGATCCCAACCGCAGGACTCATGGATCTTGGTCATGCCGCCCATGTAGTCGGGCTCGCAGTAGACGCGGATCGTGGAGAAGGGATAGAACGCCGCACCGCCCCATGCGCCGCGGATCATCTCGATCTTGCCCAGGGCCACGTCTTCGTACCGGTTGGCGATGTTGCCCAGGAACTCGAAGTCCACGAGGCCTTCGAAACCGGTGCCCTTGGTGGCTTCAGCAACGAAGTCGTTCAGGTACTCCTGCTGACGGGTATCCTCAGCCGCGATGGCGGAAGCCTTGGCTTCGCAGCGGATGTGGACCTTCTGGCCTTCGGTGTAGTTGCCGTCGGCGATGGCCTGCTCATAGACCTTCTGGAACAGAGCGCGAGCCTGCTCAACATCGTAGCCATTGACGGAATCGTAGGCAGCCACGTCGTCGGCATAAGCCTTGCCCTCGCCGTACTCTACGCCATAGAGGCGGAGCACCGCATCACGGCCGGCCTTGGTGTTACGATACTGGGACTCGGTGTTGTTCTCGATGTCATAGTAGTACAGGCTGTTGAGCAGATAGTACGCGGGCTTGTAGCCGGTGGTGCAGTCTGCGCAGAACTGTGCACGGTTCATGGACAGGGAGATGGCCTTGCGGAAGTCGTCGTAGCAGAGGACCTTCTTGTTGGAACCATCGTTGGCTTCCTGCTCGAGGGCGGTCAGCTTCTCGAGGTCGGTGGCGAAGATGTACCGGAAGGTGTAGGTCTGGTCGGTCTTCAGCAGGTAGTCGGACATCTTGTAGTTGACGAGGTCATCGGCGGTCAGGGCGATTTCGTCCAGATCACCCTTCTCGAAGGCCATCAGCGCGGTGGCATGCTCGGGGATGATGTCATAGATGACCTTGGTGGGCTGATACTGGCCCTCGTGCTTGCCGTCGGTCCAGCCGTACCAGTTCTCGTTGCGCTCGAGGATGAACTGCTTGTCTTCCTCGAAGGTGGCCAGCTTGTAGGGACCAGCGGACATGTAGGTCTCGGCGGAGGTGCCGTAGTCGGTGGTGACCAGATCCTCGACCTGCTTCTTGCCAGCCTCATAGAGGGGCTCGTAGACGATCCAGTTGCTGGTCATCATGGACTTCATGTAGAAGGCGGAGACGGGGGTCTCGTTGACATAGATCAGGGTGTAGTCGTCCGCCTTGAGAAGACCGACATCCTCCCAGGGAGTCGTGGCGTATTCGCCGGTGATGACGGAGCACCACTCTTTCCAGTCTTCCTCGTTGGGATCGCCGAACGCAGCGCCCATGAAGATCAGGTCGGCCTTGATCTCGTCGGTAACTTCGATCCAGCCTTCCTGCTTGGCCCACTTCTCAAAGACGTCGACGCCTTCCGCATCCACAAAGTAGGAATGATAGGAAGCGCTGTCATAGTAATCCTTGGCGGGACCGCCGAAGAAGGTGCAGTCCTGAGTCAGGTCTACGTAGAACTTCTCGGCCTCAACGGTGGCGTTGGCCTGCTCATAGATGGGCTGGCCGGCCTTGTCGTTGTTGTAGTACAGCTTGGCGTTCTTGATGGCGGTGTCGCCCTCGAAGTAGCTGTTGGCACGATAGTTCTTCATGGCGGGATCCAGCATCTGCTGCATGGAGTAGATGTAGGTGTCCGCGTTGATGGGCGTGCCGTCGGCCCACTTGGCCAGGGGGTTCAGGGAGATCTTGTAGATCAGCTTCTCGGTGGGGAGATTGCCCTCCGCATCGGGGGTGAGCCACTTCTCACGATCGGCGTAGGTGGCGGTGATGTCCTCAAGACCGGTCGCGCCTTCGAAGACCCACTCGAAGTTGACGCCATCCTCAGCGATGGTGACGTCCGTCAAGGGCATCTCGATGTAGCTCATCAGGGTGCTCTCATTGTTCATCTCCCAGGCGTGGGGGTTCCAGTTGATGGGGCTCGCCGCCATGTAGAGGTGATAGGTGAACTCCGGCGCCGCTTCGGGCTCGGGCTCGGGCGTGGCCTGAGTCTCCGTCTTGGCGGGCTCCGTCTTGGTCTCTGTCTTGGTTTCGGTCTTGGTCTCGGTCTTCGTCTCCGTCTTGGGAGCTTCAGAGGTGGCGGTTTCCGTCTTCGCGCAGGCGACGGCCATACCGAGGACCATGAGCAAAGCCAGCAGGATTGCAATTGTCTTCTTCATCATTTTTCCTCCTGTTTTATTTTGTACAGAATCGCATAATACTCGCTTGTACAGGTATTAATTATACAAACATGTCCCCTGTTTGTCAATATAAGCTATGGGAGATATGCGGGATTTTGTTCGTGTTTTCCGGGAAAAAGCGGCCGTTCCCGCATATTTTTTGGCATTTGCATAGCCCGGGCGGGAGGATCGCCGACGGCTGTCGACGACCCGCCCGCATCCCTATGCGCACCGAGGGATCAGAGGACGATGGCAAACAGCAGGCAGACAACGGCCAGGATAAGATCGGTCAACAGGACGCAGACGTCCTGCTCCTCTTTGTCCAGATCGTCGAATTTCACGATGTCGTCGTCGATATGATCGGCTATGTCCCCTCTCAGAAAGGCGGGATCCCTCCGCTTGCCCCGGGGGAGCTTGAACTGGGGAATGTTCATCCCGTCCAGCCGCAGCCAGGCGACGACGGCGCCCAGCAGGAACAGGCCCGCCATGATCAGCGCCAGGTTGGAAAACCGAGCCGCCGGCCAGCGGGCGGGGGCGAAGAAGTGAAAGAGCTGGACCGCGAACAGGGCCAGCACCCCCCGGGTGAACACCTTGTAGATCAGCGGGCGGATCATATCCCGGGTCACGTGAGTTTTCAGCCAGCGCATCATGGATCATCCCTCCAGCATATGTTTGAGAAAAGTATACCACGTCCCCCTCGATCCCACAAGGCGCACGTGGCGGAAGGGCCGAAAAACCGGGCGGAGGACGCTGAAAAAAGCGACGTCCCTTCTTTATTATATATTTATTATATTCCGCTTCGAAGCGAAATATCTTCGGGCCAATGCGGCAAGCCGTTCACAAACCTCTTTCTATGCGGCACGATCCCGTCAATAATTGCGACCGTTGGGGCACAAATAGTTTGACATGGCGGGGGACTGATGGTATAATTACTCACAATTCATTCCATGGTCGTATTTTCGCCCTTTGATCGAGACCTTGCGGCGAGGCCGACCGGATGAATGTCGTCGTTCGCAAACAGAATGTAAGAACTCAATTTCTCAATTCGAGAAAAAACAAAAACAGGAGGAACAATCATGAAAAAGACGGTAGCGATTCTGCTGGCTTTGCTCATGGTCCTCGGTATGGCCGTCGCCTGCGCGAAGACGGAGACCACCGAAGCTCCCAAGGCGGAGACGAAGACCGAGACCAAGACCGAGACCAAGACCGAAACCAAGACAGAGACCAAGACTGAGACCAAGACCGAGGCCAAGACCGAGGAGACCAAGACCGAGGCCGAGCCTGAGGTCAAGGGTCTCAAGAATCTGAACACCTACGAGACGCAGGCCCGTGAGCTGGAGACTTGGAACGTTCACTATTCCCAGGCCGCGGCCGACCTGAACGTGCTGTGCAACCTGTTCGACGGCCTGCTGACCAACGACAACCACGGCAACCTGAAGCTGAACGCCGCCAAGAGCTATGAGTCTCCCGACGGCGGCAAGACCTGGATCTTCACCCTGAACGAGGGCATGACCTGGTTCAACAAGGACGGTGAATACCAGGCTGACGTGGTCGCCTCCGACTGGGCCACCGGTCTTGAGTGGGTGCTGAACTACGCCAAGAACGATTCCT
>Ga0247611_10006687_pt1 | contig 14699 bp, 17 predicted proteins | sample 177DNAGHGhighgp2_FD_192422 | JGI IMG/M metagenome (GOLD analysis project Ga0247611, IMG submission 192422) | Sheep rumen microbial communities from Palmerston North, Manawatu-Wanganui, New Zealand - 1770 DNA GHGhigh gp2 | ecosystem: Host-associated > Mammals > Digestive system > Stomach > Rumen...
AACACCAGAATTATTTATATATGAGATTCTTCCTCGAAGTGTTGAGTCATTTGCAGGGTTTGCAAATAACAACGTTTCAGTAAGTTCGTATGAATCTGGATTAGTGTTACCTACGCCTGCTCTATATTCTATAATTACACCTTTATATTTTGTTATATCAAATTGAATAATAAAAGAAGATGCTGCAGTTTTAGGATTTGCGTTAGTCCATAATAAATCTAAACCACCACCAGCGTTTTCAAGTAATTCGTCAATTTTATCTTTGCCGTATACTGTAAACCCTAAATCTTGATAAGTCCACCCTTTAACATTTGTTGTAGTATTTACGTTAATTTCAATTTTTTGATTTTTAATTATGTATTCACCTGTTGCACCTGCAGTATATTTTGTTAAATTATTAAATACGGGTTGATTTGTATTTTGATTAAATTTATAAAAGTAATAATCGCCACGTTTTATAATTGCAATATCTTTTAAAGTTTCATTATATTCTTCGTCTGTCAAAAATGCGCTTGTGGTATTTGCAGGCACTTCAATAAAACCAATAAGTGATTTATCAACTTTAGTCAATAATAAGTTACCAATTTCAGTTTTTGTGTAAGTATTAGATTTATCAGCTTTTAGATCTAAAGCGTCTTCTACTTTTTTAAAACTATCAATAGTAGTTCCGTCTTTAATAGCTGCAATATCCTCTTCAGTTGTTGTTACTCTTCCTTTAAGAGCTTCAACTTCAGTATCAGTTTGATTAGCTAAATCTTCAATATCACGTTGATTCTTAGCTACTTGTTCTTGTAAATTTCTAGAAACAATTATATTTCCGTCTCCGTCTTTAATCTTTATTGCCATTTTCTTGTTCCTCCTTAAATTTAGCAATTTTTTTTCCGAGATCTTTTATTTCATCTTTAGTTATTTTACTGCCACCGTCTGAATTTTTATCGGTTGCTCTTTTATACCACTTATAAATTATGTAAGCTAGCGTAACAGCTGAGACTATAGTAGCTAGAATTATTTGGACTAATTCAAATATTTCATTTGTTTGAGATATTGTAGTAAGCCATGTTATCCCACTTCCAATAACTCCTTTTACTTCGTCTTTCATAATATCACGCTCCTAGATTTCTTCTTCATTATCTTCATCATCTTCGTTATATCCACTTATATAGCTTGGTGCTTTTTGTGGACTAGCAAATGGATTAAATAATTTTCTAAATTTATTTATGTAATCCTCTGTTACGTCAGTTCTAAGGCTATCAGCAAGCAACGCTAAGCCCTCTAGAATGCTTTTTTTATAATTTGTGGTATTTTGTTCATTGATATAATTAATCTCGTCTAAATCGCCAGTTTTTGGCTCAGTTTCAGGATTATAGGCTCTATTGTATATTGCCTTAGATCCTTTATAAATCTCTGAGCCGTCTTGAACGCCTAGAGACCTTAATTTTTCTTGAATTTTAAGTCTTTGCTCCCACGCTGGACCATATTGAGCCATTTTACCGAAAAGCTTAAATTTGAACTGGTTTTCGTCCATATTAGCAATAGGAGTATTACCATATTTATTATACAATAAATAAAATGTTAAAGTAATATTATTTTCAGTAATTGTTCCTAGCATTGTATTATTAAATGGACTAGCCTTATATTCATTTGTAAATGATTCGGCGTTATCCCATACTTGAGAGAAAGTCTTTGTTTCATAATCTTGTTGAAAGAATCTACTCATTTGTCATTCCTCCCTCATCTGAGGCTGGAGATGCTTCAGTCTCACTAGCACGATCATACATTAAGCCGTCGCCGTTTACGTCAGCTCCACTTATATTCTCGCTAGGTTCATACCAAATTCCTAAGCCCCAAATACTATTTACTACATTACAGAAGTGTTGTCTAATTGAGACATAATCCTGTAATACTAATCCTATTGGTCCTCCATTTATTGCAGCTTCAACTTCTAGCTCGTGAGCTTTTTTCTCAAACAAGCCTCCGTTATCAATTCCATAAACTGAAAGTCTAAAGTTATCTACTGACTGCATAGCTAGTAAATAATCCTGAATCTTAGTTGTTGGTCTAGATAATTCTTGAAAATCTAAAGTTCCAATAAGAGGTATCCATATTTTACCAGTCTTAGCTGCATTTTCAAATGAAGCTGCTCCCTCATCTACAGTGTCTTTTTGGTCAGCGTCATCAACCTTAACTCCAGTAACTCCTGAAGCAGCTATTAAAGCAGTTCTCATTAAAGGGATATATTCAGCTAAATGCTTAATCAATGGCTCTTGAACGACAGCTCTAGGGACAACTGTCTGAGACAACTGTTTAGAATAATCATGAAGTAATACACAACTCTTAGTCAATGTATCATAATCTATATCTTTTTCCCATAAAATTGGCTCATAAACGCATTTTAAATTCATTTGTGATAAAATATCTTTTTGATTTTGTAAACGAGTTTTATAAGCTTTCTTTTGAGCTTTAGTATATTCAGGTCCTAAATCAGTTCCGTTAGCAAATGGCACAGGGTGCACATTATTAAATCTTCCGTAAAAATCAATAGTTCCCTCTAAAGCATAAGGCATAAAATAAAATTTATCTGTCTCTTCCATATAGAAGAAAGCTAACTGGCCTTTAAAATAAAGCATACGCTCTAATTCTTGGCTAGTGATTCCACTTGGTAGATTATACCATGTTCCTTTATTAATAGCGTCCTGTTCATCTATTACTCTTAAAATCTTAATTAGATCTTGTTCTAAGTGGCATGGTCTCCCAGCGGCCATTTTAAGAGGAAGCCTAGTTTTAGGATCTATTCCAGCTTGTATTAAAGTTTGAATATCAGGAAGTTTAGCATTATTCTTCTTTTTAGGTGCCTTTTTAGTTACAACTGTATCTCCCATTATTTATTGGCCTCCTTTTTTAATTTGGCTCTAATTTGAGGATTAAGAGCTTGTGATAAATCTTTACTAGAGAATTTTTTTAGTCTATCTCTAAAATCAGAATCTTGAGAAGCTCTCATTAAAATTTCTCTCATAGCGTTTGCATTAGCTGTTCTTCTTTCAAATGTTCTATTAGAGACTCCTCTAGGGTTCTTTTGTGGATTATTTATACCTAGTTCAGAAGCAGCTTGTTGAGCTCTAATATTTTGTGGAGTATATCCAATAGACATTTGTATTGCTTCATTTATTTTATTTTCAGTTTCAGCAATGCTTCTTTGTTCAGCTTGTTCCTTTTCTAAAGCTGCAGCTTGTTCTTTAGCTACGGATTCTTCTTCAGCTTTAGCAGCAGCCATTTCTTGAGTTTTTGCATATTTAACAGCCCTCCCTGTAATTGAAGCTTGAGTTAAAATGTTATTAATTGCACTTTGAAATCCCATTAAATATACACTCCTTTCATTAATTCATTGTATATTTCATATACTTCATGAGAAGCTAATCCAGTATCTTCTAATCTAATTAAAGCACCCTGAATAAATGTTCTTTCAGCTTGTTGATATTCTTGTATAGTTCCTATAGCGTTTATATTCATTGAAGTATATAATATTTTATTTTTTAATATTTCAATTTCTTTGTCAGTAGCTACATACTTTTCTAAAAAAGGAAATTTCTTATTATTGTATGTAATAGGATTTACTTTAGAAATATTATTAGGTAAAGCTTTAATATTACCTAATTGATAAGTCCAATTATCTATAGTATAGTCTTTATCTTCTCTTTGACGTGCTCCTAACATAGCAATATCTGCTATACCTCCAGCTAAGGAAGCAGCTCCACCTACTATAGCACCTACTCCAGCTCCCATTCCTTTACCTACTACACTTCCACCTACGGCTCCACCTAAAGCTCCCTGTAAAGTTCCAGTGGCTACATTTAATCCAGCTAAAATTCTTTCTTGGCTTTGTTGGAAGTCTAAATGAGCTATTTGTCTATTGAAAGCAAGTTGATAATTTTTATTTCTTAATTCATATTCGGTCCACTCTGTTGTTTCTCTTGGTAAACTAAAATCTCCATTAAGTATTAAACCTCTACTATCGTCAAAATCTTGTCCGTATAAAGATTTGAAATTAGGATTAATATGTATATATGGATTAAAAGGCCTTAAAGTCATATCTACATTAAAATAATCAACGCCATTATTTTTAACTAAACTAAATTCGAATTGGCCGTCGTAATTTGGACTGACTAAACGCCATACTTCAACTTCATTAGAAATTTTTTTGTTTAAAGCTTCATTATCAGTATAATTAGATAATTCTATTTCTTTATTAATATTAAATGTAAAGTTAGATTTATTTAAGTATAATATACAGCTATACCAGTGTTCTTGTTGTTGTTCGTCTATATTCATTATATTTTGATATTGATTTGAATGTAAATAAACGTCATATAGTTCTAACATGTTATCATTAACTATAGCGTTTTGATACGGACAATAAGGTAATAATTGAATATCTACTAAATTACTTCCATAAGTAATTGATAATTGTCTAATTATTTTTTGCGTAATCTCAGGATCAGTTGTATATGTTCTAACATAATCAAATGTAGAATAATAAACATTAATTGTGTCATAAGGTAAACAACATATATTATATTCATTATCATCAGTTGTTACTGTTAAGCTAGGATAAAAAGTAAATTCTAATTGATCTGGTCTTCCTGTAATTAATTCATAATTTACTTTTATTCTTCTATATTCAGAATATATTTTTAATGCTTCAGTTCCTAATCCGTCAGAATATTCTATTCCACTATTATTTATCATATTTTCATAAACTGTTCTTGTAGAAGGATAGTTTCCTCTTTGAATAAAATCATTAATAAATTCTGACTCTGTTTGAATTGTTACATAGTAAAGATTATTATTTGAATCAATTACATATTTACCATTATATGATTTAAAATTATCATATTCTTCTTCTGTAATATCATTAGCATATTGACTTTCATTAATATATGTATTTTTTAATGTTTCAACATTATTTAATAGCATATTTCTTACATTATTGTTTATTTCAGAATATGGCCTATCAAACCAAATTTTATGGTAATAATCAGATAAATTTGGTGCTAATTTTTCTGGACTAACATAATTGCTATTGAAATGCCAATTATAATATTCTAGTGGTGTTGCATTTTCTCTATCCCAATTACATAAAGATCTTAATTCAAACTCATTGATTTTTACATTACCAGACCAAACTCCACTTGGTGGAAAGTAGTTATCTATTGTTGTTGTTATTCTTTCATTATAAGAAGTAGTAGATAAATTAACAGTTATTTGTTTTTCTTTGTCTGCTCCTTTTTTAAAGTATAAAACATACCACCTAGACATTAGTTTATCATTTAATAATATTTCATTTCTCTTTATTTGATTAAAGCTAAATCCCTCAGGATTAAATAATAACGGATTATCAGGATTATTTATCATAGCTCTACTTACTATCATAGGAGCAGTTACTACATAATCGTAATAATCTACAATTAAATCTCTTCTTAATGATAAGTTGAATTGGCCTCCACGTGTTTTGCCATGTTCTAGGATAAACCAGTGAGACTGAATATTATTATCGTCATCACATAAAATTAAATAATCGCCGTCGCCATTATAATTGCATACGTGATTAGTAATTACTCCGTCATTGTAATTAAAGTTAGTGTTATTTAATGTATGTATAGGAGTTCCATAGCCAGCGAGTGTTGATTCACGCTTTATTATTCTATTAAAATAGTTGTTATATTTATAAATATAAATCTTACTCATATATCCTCCTAAAAAAATAAGGGAGCATATACTTACGTATATACTTAAGTATAATGTTGCTCCCTTTATTTTTACTTATACAACTATTATTCGCCCTCTGTTGGAGTATCTGGAGTCTCTTCAGTTACAGTTTCTCTAACAGTGATTAAAGGATAGTTCTTTAAATATTCTAAAGTGTTGTGGCCCCACGTAAGATAGTGATTTTCATTTAATGCCTTAGGATTAAAAAAGCTTGTAGCTACTTCGAATCCTGACATATAAGGGGGAAGTTTTACTAATACCTTACATATGATAGTGTCATCAACAGTATAAGTCTCATTTGCTTCATAGTCTACAGAATTTGGTAGTAAATCTCCACCAAATACGTGAACGATATAATCGCCGTCTTCGTTTAATTCAGCTCTTGGATCAGCAGCAGCACTTGCTACTTCATAATCATTTTCAATTAATGATCTTACTGTAGTGTTTGTAGCTCCTGTTGTTCCTGCAGTAGTATTAACAGTACCGAAGAATCTAGAATTTAATTTATCATCAGCTAATTTTTCTACAACTCCGTCTTTATGGAAGATGATAGGTAAATCTAACTTGGTAATTTCATTTCTATATTTATTATTCCAAATAACTTGAATTTCGCTTCTAGAGTATGAACGTAAATGGTTATAATCATTAAAATCTCTTCCAACGTCTTCCATATCGTCCATTAAATCAGCTAAAGCTTTAGCAATAGTTTGACCTCTATTAGCTGCTCCTGAAAGGTTGATTCCCTCAGAAGCTCTTGCTGCTTCAGATTCAGCAGTTCCTAAGAAAGCATTATATGTAGTTAAATCATATACTTTCTTTGTCTCTCTAATCCAGCCTAACATAACAGCTGTAAAGCTAGAGAATGCTCCCTCATCTATCCAAGCTCTCTTTGATAAATAGTTATCAACTGTTAAATCAATTTGTCTAAAAATATCAATATGGATAGCTTGTACTTTTGGTGCTTTTGGTCTAGCTGTCTTTAATAAATTAGTAGCTTCAGCGTCAGCACCCCACGCATGTGATTTTAAAATATCAGTTGAATAGTAAAGCTTAGTATCGCCATACATTGAGCCGTCAGTTCTAGCTCTATCAACCAATTGTAAATTATCATTATCTTTAATGTTATCAGCAAATACTTGTTGCGAAATAATCATATTAAATAATGCACCGAAAATTTCATTTGCTCTTAATTGACCTGTAAATGTTGCCATTTTTTATTTCCTCCTATTTTCTTTTTGCATTGGCCTTAGAAATTGGATCGTCTTTAATACTAGCAGTCATAAGTGCTACAAATGCTGCGTCGTCGCCGTTTGCTGTTTCTATACATTCTCTAACAGTGCTTACAACTCTTTCAACTGCTTGCTTGTCCTGCTCAGTGACGTCCACCTGAGAAGAATCAGGAAGAAATGGATCAGCTTCTTCGCCGTCTCTTTCGATAAGTTTATCTCTAAGAGCTAGTTGTTTAGTCCAAAATTCTAGGTTACTTAATCCTGAATCTTCATTAAGAAGATCCTTTCTTAAATTTGAAATTTCTTCATCTAAATTTTTTGTTCCAGTATCTGAATCATCATTAGGTAAATCAACTTCATCGCCGTCGACTAAAGATTTAACAAGTTTATTTCTTTCTTCAATTAAAGCGTCGTAGGTTTCTTTTGGAACGCTATTGCTCTTTAGCTTCTTGATTTCTTCGATATAAACTTCAGCTCCTGCATTATCTTGTTGTCCTTCCTCAACAATTTCATCTTTTCCGTTTTCGTTTTCGTTTGGCATATTTAATTCCTCCTTATATATCTATTTTTAAAATATCACAATTTTGTATCATTTACAAGCACAATTTTATTATTTTGTTTTTATATGAAAAACAAGTGTATAAAAAATACACTTGTAATTCTTCGCTTCAATAGGTAACTTACACATGAGATATTCTAGTGTGCAAATCTAGGCCTATTTCCGTTCCTCTTCGGAAGCACTCGGCTAATAGGATTTTATCAAATATATGTGTATAACTCGGAGAAGTATATATCTAATTACCTCTAGGCTTCAAAAGATTCATGTTCTTCTGAAACATTTTAAAAGTAATTAAATCCTTATATTTAAAACTACGATAGTCAAACTTTTGCATTATTGCAGTCATAATTTTCATATCATATACTTCATCTAGATAAGGCCTCATAGCTATTGCTGGCTTATGCTCTTTGTTCCATTGACTTATGCAGCCATTCTCCCAGAGAGTAAACCAGTCTCTCTCATCTTTAGTAAATTTTATCACGTGTTGAGGATTTTTGCAACGGCCCTTAAAAACGAGAGTATCGTCAGTCTTTATTTGGTTAGTAAATGTTGAAGCTGTAGGCATTAATATATCAGCTATAGTTCCTTTACGTCTATTAGAGTAGGCTTCAGTTGGCTCCATATATTCAATAACAGCTCTCTTGCCAAATGGTATATTCTTAAACTCTTCATCTAGCTTAGCTCTTTCCTTATCATTATTTACTTGTTCTAATCTTCTTAAATATTCAACTAACTTCTTCTTATTCTTAACTAACTTAAATCTACCAAATCTTTCAGGGATAAAGTTTAAAGCACATAATAAATCTGAAGCTTCTTCTAGAGTATTACCTATACAAATAACTCTTACTCTATGCTTAGTTGATCTAACTAAGTTCTCTAATTGGTTAGTAAATGAATATACAATATCAAATGAGTTCTTTTCACTCTTCTCTCTATTCATTTCGTCCATACAAATATTATAGTGCATATTTTTATCTTTTAAGAAATCCTTATCAAATAATCCTGAGCCTTTATCATTATAGAAAGTTGCAATAGAGTAAACACTAGCCATTAATTTTTTCTCTAATATTCTAGTTTTTCCTTTTTTGTCAGCTTTACTTCTTTTAGTAACATTATATACATTATTGCCATTAGTTACTAAATCTAGATTATATTTTCTTCTTAAATCAGGATCTACTAATTTTTCAGCATTGTTATTAAGTAACTTCATAGCTGACTTTTCACTTAATCTTAACCAGTAAAAAGGGATTCCTCTTTCTATAAATTGCTTAACATAAAAATCAGTTACAGAATAACTTTTACCAGCTTCACGTCCACCTAGTAAAAAATAGAATATAGCCCAGCTATAACCTAGCAAACTTCTAAGCACATACCACTCACGCTCTCTAAGTTGCTTCATTATTTCTTCATGTTTCTTCTCTTTTTTATATTCAGCAATAATTTGAGCTGTATTCTTCTTAGGCATTAGTATTTCATCTCCCTAGCTGTAAAAGGTCCAAATATAGTTTTACCTAAAGACTGCTCGAAAGCTCCTTTATCCATTACGTCATAAGAGGCTCCAGTTCCTTGCTGAGGACTCTTATATTCAATTATTACTGTATCTTCATCATATTGATATACTGCTGCATTACTACCATTGACTGTATAATAACCATTAAAAGCAACTTTGGTATAATCAAATTTTGTATATCTTCCTCTTGATCTAGTTCTTTCTCTAAATTCTTTGAAGCGTTCTTTATCCTTTTTCAATAGACTTTCAAAGTTATTGGCTTTAATATCAGAGTTAGTCATTTCAGGATTAAGCATTTTAGAATTAGCTACTCTTTTTATAGCTCTATTAGTAGTAAACTTCTTACCAGTTTGCTGGTTTAGTTGCTGCTTCACTCTAAATACTTCAGCTCTAAAGAAAGCTTTAGGGCTTACTCCTCTATCCAATAATTCTTTAGGCATGTGTGAATCTATATAATCTTTATTATTTCTATATACTGCGTCTATGTAAGCTGAATCACTTTTATAAAATGATTTATTCTTCTTCGCTCTCAGTCTTGGTGCTGCCATTTTTTTCTATCCTCCCTTTTTCTGCATTATAAATATACATGTTAGCTTCTATAAATGGAAGTGTATCAGTAAGAATATCAAAGCCATTAGGATAAGCATTAGTGAACCATTGTTTTGATTTACCTCTTACACTAGGTTGCTCTTTATTCCATTGATAGCCACTGCCATTATATGCAAATTTACCTTTATGCTTTATCTTAAAGCCTCCTATTTCATCTTTAATTAAAGCGTCTATATCTGTTCTTCTTCCATGAGATATTATAGAATCAGTGTTACAATACAGTGTATTTTCATCAACTAAGCTTTCTATATAATATCTACAACGACTTAATATGCAACTATGGATAAATGGATTCTTTCTTCTTATATATCCAATAGCATAGTTCTGCATTTGTTTATATTTTTCTTTGTCTCTACCTGTAGATTCTTTTCTCATTTTATAAAAATGCTGCGCAAATTTTATAAAGGGACTGTCTATAGCTGGATAAATATATTCACAATATACTCCCTCTTCAAATACTGCATACAAACACATATCATTACTTAAACCTCGTTGTTCTACTCTGAAACCTATTTCTCCTTTTTTAGTTTTATCCATAGTTCGAGGCATTATCTTAGTGTTAGGTATTGGCTGTTCCATAGCCCAGCTATAAGCATTATTCATATCATACTCGTAACAGTCATCTAGTCTTTCTCCAATATGATTAGGATTAAAATATATTAATCCTCCTATATTTCCTACTTTCCACTCATTAAAAGTATTATCAAATAATAGCTCATTATTAGTAAGATCTGGCACGCCTTTATGGCTCATACGTTGTAAAGTATTAAATGCTCTCATACCTGAGACAGTTTGACTTTTTTCTGAGCCGTCTAGTTGAAATATATATTCAGTATAATTTGTATATGTGTATCTCAATATGATTCTAGTATATTTTATCTCTAAAGTATAATAAAGCTGTGGATTAGTTTGTTCTCTAGCCCACGCTTCACTTGGTGCTTCGATTCTATAATCTAAACAGAATTTAATATGATCGTTCATTTCTTTAACGTCAAACACATAAACTATTCTCTTTCCTTTAAACATATTATAATCTCCTTAAAATGGTAAAACAAGTTTAGGAGCATTTTTAAGCATTTCTTCATCAGCATAGTTTTGCTTAACCCACTCGAATATATCATCATATCTTTGTCTAGAATATGGCTTATAGCCATTATCCTTACAAAATTCTCTATAGTCAGCATAACTTATAAAACCACCAGCACGATATTTTTTATAATCTTTATAATATAATCCTACTGAATTTGAATTACATAAATATACATTAGTTTCAAGCTTAAATACGTCTTTCCAAGCATCTATATCATCATCTTTATAAAACCATTGGCCCACATTATAAGCACAACAAATGAAGTCTATTAATTCATCATGTGTATATTTTTTAGTTTTAAAATTTGGATTAGGATTACTTATTTTAGTATTTCTAGAATAGTAAACCGTTCTTCTTAAATTTCCAGTATCTGAAATATCTAGTTTAGGAGCAGTATTACAACAAAAGAATAATACACTTTGAGCTCTTGTTGTATAAGTCGCTCCAAATTTTTCATTTACTTGAATACGCTGTTTAGAGACAATAGTCTTTAATATTGGTAGATTCACTTCGCCAGTCCCTAATTCATCTGAAGCTATTAATCTATGCTTTAATGCTTCAGCTAAAATGAACTTATCGCCTAAGTCTCCTAAAGGAGTTGAAGCTACGTCATTCTCAAATAGCTGCGTTATTATATTTAAAAATGTTGACTTGCCACTTCCTCCAATTCCTGTTGTAATAAAGAATACTTCTTGTTCAGGGTGGAAGAGCATTATATATAATATCAGCAACTGTTTATCTTCTAAAGGAAATGGACATTGAGCTGGAGTGTATCCATTATTGATTAGTTCTAACGCTTCATCTATAATAACAGGTCTATACCAAAACTCATTCTCTATAGTTGTTGGATTATTTATTATTCCATTCTTTAGGTATTTTAAATCTCTTTCATTTATCATTTTTTTAGTCTTTTCATAATAAATCTTACCTAAGTATTTATCAATATTGTTTATTTCTTTTTTATTATAAAAGAATTTGCCTGAGATAAATTCTACTTTACAACTAAGAGCTAAGGCTGTTAAGAAGTAATCATCATACTTCTTCATGTGCCCACCTCCTTATACTCTTTCATTTTTATTTCTAATTCTTATGTTATTTTCAATTAAGATTCTTCTAACTTGATAGTATGTAATTCTATGAAATTGTGCTACTTCTTTAATTGTTGAGCCTGAAATATAAGAATGAATCACACTGTCAATTACATTTTTATTTTCTTCTAAAGCTGCTGGCGTTAAATCTTTTTGCATTATTTAGCCTCCTTAATCTATTACTAATTTTTTTCCATTTTCTAATTGGTCATAATCTATTATTGCAACTTGCAAGAATCCATTATGAGTGTAGTGAATATATATTTTATCACTTAGAAACAATATTGTTTTTATTGTAGATCCTCTAGGGATAACTAATTCTTCATTTCTGAAATGTTTATCCACTATTGTTATATCTTGAAATCTTCTGTCCATTTTCTTATACAATCCTTTACGAACTCGTATTCATCATTTGTTATGGTTCCCCAAAAATATTTAGAATCAAAACCTACACTTTTTAATTCGCCAAATTCATTTAATTTGCTAAATACAAATGGTGCTTTTAAAATGATTTTTATAAATTTAATCATTAATTCATGTTCTTGTGCATATTGTTTCCCATTTCCTCGGCCAGTTTGTTGAAAAAATATTTTAACAAAAGGTTCTGAACGATATTTATTTAAAATTTCTTGAAAATCTGTATCTTCATAAGTTTTTATTTCAGGATAATTTGAAATATGTTCTAAGATGAATCCAAATTTAGGGTCAAATAAAGCCCAGTCTTCAGATAACATATCAGTTTGTGAAGCTAACCATGGCACACGAGCACCATTAGGATATTTGTCTCCCTTTGGATAGTTTAAATAAAGATATGGTAAAGTCATTTTTGAATGTTCATCAGGCTTTTGTAGTTCTAGCCACATTCCTTTACCATTCCAACCCTTTCGAGCTACAGTGTTTCCACTTTTTAAAAAATCTAGTGCGTCTCCAAAATTCATTTTCTTTTTTCCTCCATAAAATCATCTAGTGTTGTTTGTTTGTCTTTTTTTAATTTTTCAAATATTAAGTCTTTGTTAAAAATTCTATATCCAAACCATGATGTATTAAACCAACATGATTTTTTATTTTTCATAAAATTAATTCTTTTATCAAAAACTAATAATTGAATCCCATTTTCTTTAAATAAAGTATATCTTTCCCCCCCCTCCAATGTTGTGATAGGTAGCAATAAACAAAATGGCTTGTTATATTCATAACATTTTCTTAAAAATTCAGTTTTTAAAGAATAAGGTGGATTAGTTACTATAATATCAAATTTAAAATTTGGCTCTTCAATTAAAAAATTGAAATTTTTTATATGTGTTGATATAACTTCATATCCATTATTTTTAAAAACTTTAGTTATATTACTTTCTCCAAAATCTGTGCACTCCCATATAATAAAATTTTTTGGTATATATTTTAATAATGGATATACAGCGTAATCTGGAGTATATAATTCATCATTTATAGGATTTTTTATATAATTAATTAATGCGTTTTTCATTTTGTCCTCCTTTTATCATTTTCGAGCTCTGAATAACTGGCTACTTCGTGAATATACATAAATGGATATTCTTTTTTGCCATTTTCAAGCTCTTTTATTTCATAAATTAAAGGTAGTGTATATTTGCCATTTTCAAGTGTGAAAATACCCCCCTCTTTATATGGCTTAGTATCTATTAATGGATTAAATTTAACATTTACGTATTTTCTTTGAAGTCCGACTCCCTCCTCTCCTTTTACAACTAAGAATAAAAGCGTATAAAAGCGAGTCCATTTTTCGCCGTTTGTCTCTTTTTCCTCAGCGTAGATGTAATATTGTTGAAATTTATTTTTGAAGCTCAAAATATCCCCCCTTAGCTCTTCAAGTTCTTTAATAATGGCCATGCAGCAGCCATGACAGAATAAAATTTCTTTTTTTTTTGATTCGTCTAAATTTGCACGATCTAAAAATCGCTTATAAAAAAGGAGCTCAGAGGCCCAAGCGCTGCGCTCCTCGTCTATTTTATCTAATATTATATCAAACATTTTTAATTATACTCTTTTATAATTTCAATTTTATATACATTTTCTAGGGCCAACATGTAGGCCGCTTTTCTTGTGGCCTCTTCTTCTGTTGCGGCTGTGCTGGTTAAAACTTCATTTGTATAATGTTGATATCCTGTAATTAAATATTTCATAATATCCCCCCCTTTATTTTACCAGTTTACAGCGTTACAAACATATTTATAAGCTTTATTTACAATATTAAGTTGATTTTGTGTTAATCCTTTTAATGTTAAGCCTAAAGCGTTTAAAGCTGGTTCTACTCCGTCCCAGTCAATAGGGCTTTCATGGTTAAACATTTCATAAACTAAAGCGTCATAAAATTTTTTATCATCTCTTATTAATTCAGTGTATAAGGTTTCAAGATTCAAATATAAACTTTTTACGAATCTAAGATCCTCTAAGCTGCTCCATAATTTCATAAAACATTTATAATGAAAAATATTTGTATCTATTTCGTTTACTTTTTCATCATATAAAGAAATAGTATCATAAAATTGACACATAATATTCCAGATAAAAGATCTTTTTTCTTCGTAGTCCTGATAATTTTCTATTGTTTTTAGTTCTTCTATTGTAAATATTTTATTATTTAATTTATTTATACAATGTTCTTTATATTGATCTAAACCTTTTTTATTTTCTACATAGTCGGGATAAACTAAATAGTTAATTTTTTTATCATTAAAAAAACTTATACAATATAATTCGTTAAATGAGCCATTGAAGCACTCTATTATATAACTATTTATTAAATTTTTAGTTTTAAAATTATATAGTGCGTTTGCTGCTGCTTCTTTTCTTGTCATGTTTTCAACTTCGT
>Ga0247611_10006688_pt1 | contig 14697 bp, 1 predicted proteins | sample 177DNAGHGhighgp2_FD_192422 | JGI IMG/M metagenome (GOLD analysis project Ga0247611, IMG submission 192422) | Sheep rumen microbial communities from Palmerston North, Manawatu-Wanganui, New Zealand - 1770 DNA GHGhigh gp2 | ecosystem: Host-associated > Mammals > Digestive system > Stomach > Rumen ...
TAGGGGGTTTGGTGATTGGGAATTGGGGATTGGGGATTGGGGATTGGGCCCAATCCCCAATCCCCAATCCCCAATCCCCAATCCCCAATCCCCATTCAAAAATAATTTCAGTTAAAGAGTAATTTGATTAAGGTTTTAATAATTTTTTATTTAATTAAATACCTAGAATTATTTAATATTTAATATTCATCTCCACTTTGATAATTATCATCATAATTATCATCATAATCATCATTTCTATCATAATCATCTCTATCTCTATTATTTCCTCTTTGATTATTAGAGATATTCATACTATTAACACCAGTGATTTTATCAGCATTCATACTATTATTATCTAATCCAATAGCAATTAATAAATTTTTTTTCATAATGTTTTTAGCTGTATAATTAGGCAATTCTAAATTAAAGAAGCAAGTGTCAGCTCTAGGGAATCCATTTTTATTTTTATCATCCTTATTATATTTTATCGTAAAAGCAATTTGATTTTTAACATATTCTTCATTAGATGTAGGTAATCTTTCTTGAGCCCAACAAAATTTAATAAACTTGATTTTTTCTTCAGGTGTTATTTCACTCAAAATTTCCCATAACCAACGAACTTCTTTACTATCTTCTTTTAAATCATTGCTTAATTTTGTATTTTGTCTTAATAAATCAATATCTATGTCTTTTTTACCACATACTAACATTGATAATTCTTTTCCTGTAAATAATTGCAATACAGATAAAGGTATTATTTTACTTAAACCTGTTTTGATACTATTAATCTGAATTTCTGCTTCATTTAATCTATAATATATTAACATCGAAATATATTTTAATCTTTCTGATAATGTTGATTTACTTAAAATTAATTCTTTTTTTTCTTTATTATTTTGATTGAAATATTTCAAAGAACCATCAGATAATATAGTATTATAATTAAATACATCTTCAAAATCTTCTTTTTCATTATTTATTGGATTATTATCTCCTATCATTTCATTTTCATCTTTTTTATTTTCTTTTTTTTCTTTATTATCTTTATTTGGGTCATAATAATATATTGTTTTTATAATATTATATAAACCTTCATCATATTGAAAAATATCTTCTATATTTATTTTTTCATTAACTATCTGCTTCCAAACTAATGAGCATAAATCTAATGTTAAATGAACTCCTGTTCTTATGCATATACCCATTAATACTCCTAAAAATTCATATTGCTCTAATGCGTTAATACCGTTATAACTAGGGTTTATAGTATATAAATCCTTAAATTCTCCTTTTTTTCCTATATTATTCTGTGTTTCTATTATAAGAGGAAGATATTCATTAAGTTCTTTTGAGATATCACTAAAGAATTGACGATATGGACCTCCTAATCCTTGAACAAATTCGTTTTTAAATATAACTTGGAAAGCTATTTTAGGATCTCCAGGGAATTTCTTGGCTCTGTAACTACTTATATCATAATATTTATATTGGCTAAAAGCTTGCAAGAATAAACTATCTTTTTCTGTTAAATTATTTTTTAATAAATTCTTAATATTTATATTATCCATATTTTGCTCATTAATATCATCAGTATAATTAATATTATTAGCAATCATTTTTATAACGTCATTCTTCTTTTTATCTATATTATTAGCTATTTCTAATCTTTCAAATTTCATTTTAGGTATTTGTATTTCTTCTTCACTATATTCTGAGCTATCTATAATAGAATTAAGTAATCCTGATTTTATCGAATTAAAAATTAATCCCCTATTATTAGTTAAGAATGTTGTTATTGTTTCATGTAAGGGTACTAAAATATAATCATTTTTTGCTGAATTTTTAAGAATAGTTTTATATGGTGATGGAGGTTTAATAAAAGGCAAAGAAGTCTTTAGATAATTATTATAATATTTAATTATTGACCAATAATATCTAATCATATTTAATGGTAGTACATTTAAATCTTCAAATTTAGAAATTTGATTTATATTATTAAATTCAGAATATACTGTTCGCACTTGATTTGAAGGAAGAATTGAAGCATAATCATCGATTTTATTATAAATCTGATTTGAAATAATTGCGGTATCTATTATTGTATTTATTTTAGCTAATAATGTTAAATCTAAATTTTTATTTTTGTGTTTATTATCTAAAAATTCATTTATATTAGTATTTTCGAACCAGATATCAATACCATTACTTAAACAACTCATTGTTATATCAAAAGCTTCTTCTTGTTTGATATTATTTTTTTCGTCAGATAATTTATTTATTATAGAATCAATATCTTTATTTTTCAATTGTTTAAGTGCGTTTAATTTCGTCAATAAAAAGTCACTATTATTTTTATATTTATTCAATCTATCACATAAATAATTAGTTAAAGGTCCTGGATATTCTGGTAATGAAATTATATCTTCTCCGAAATATATTTCTTCAAAAGGAGTGTCATCTAAATTTTTTAATTTATGCTTTAAATTATTCATTTTTTTTTCATAATATTTTAGTACCATATCATAATTATCTGGGTTCCCCAAAACTTTTGGTTCCTCTGGTACTTTTGGTTTTGGTTTTTCTTTTTTCATTACTTTTTTATCTTTATCACAAAATACACAAAAAGTATTATTTTTATCATTTTCCATTTGACAATGGAAACAAACCCAAAATTGTTCTTCTGGTTCTTCTTCTACTTTTACTTCTTCTACTTTCTTTGTTTCTGGTTCTTTCAAATTTTTATTGCTAAGAATAAATCCATCAAAACATATACCAATATATTTCTCATTTTTACCAGCATTATTATAATTAAATTCTAAAATATCTTTATCCGAATCAACAATTATTACTTCATATTCTTTAAGAATTTCAATTAATTCTTCTTTAAGGGATTTTCTAATAATTTCTTTTGGAACTTCTTTTTTGATTGTTTTTTTATCCTTATTATCTTCTTCTTTTTTATCTTTGTATTTATCTTCATCAATATCTAAATTTTTTTTAATATCAATAAGAAATTTTTTAATTTTATCTTTTTTAGATTTACTTAATTTCTTGGGATCTTCAAACTCATCTTTTTCTTCTTTTTTATCTTCTTTTTTATCTTCTTTTTTTTCTTCAATTTTTTCTTTTTCTTCTTTTTTTTTCTCGTAATTATCATTCACTTTGAGTATAATAATATTATTATATAGGAAATTACTTAAATCATTTTCTTTTTTCATTTCTTTAACTAAATTTTCTTCTAATTGATTTTCTTTTGGATTATTAATAAAATCGATTAATTGATTTAATTTATATATAGTTTCAATAAATACAGGTATATCATATTTAAATTTATTTTTCAAGAAATTTGATATAACTGATATATCTATTTTAGGTCCTTTTATTATTGATAAAATAGCAAGAATTATTTCTACACCTTCTACTAGGTATGATGAATAATATTTATTATTATTTTTATTATTTTCTTCAGTTTTATTTTCTGAGGTTTTCTCTATTTTTTTTATTAATTCAACTAAATCTTTACCTTTATCGGTACTTATCAAATCAATTTTTTCTTCGATGCTTAATTCTTTTTTGCCATCGTCATTTGATGTTAAATATTGTTTATATTTGAATAATGTTCTTGTTGTAATATTAAATATTCTACGTTGAATTTCAGAAGGAATTTGATTTGATGTACAATGACCAATCAATAAATGAATTAATTTTTTATATTCATTTATATTTTCATCATTATTTTGATTATCTTCATTAAAAATATCATCAGTGATAGTATCAGTCATTTGAATAAGTAATGGCCAATTGCAAGGAATAGCAGTAATTAAACAAGGTAAATCACTCCCAATAGGGACAGTACTCCATTCATATATATAGAAACATCTAGAACCAGGTGTATATTTCAGCCAAACTTTTGGGAAATTAAATATATAAGTTTGTAAATAATTAGTATTTGTTTTTGAAGAAGAAATTTCTCCAATAACATTTTCACCATAAGGATCACTATAAAATGTTAATTTTGCATTTGCTTCTAAGGATATTTTTGATTTAAAAGTAATGAGAAGACCACAAATATCACTTGTATCAAAATCATCTTTGAGCTTAACTAATTCATGTAATGCTATTAATCTATAATTAAAATCACCAACATGATAAATATTTTTACCTTCTTGTGTCGAAAATAATATATTTTGTTTTTCAATATAATCTTTATATAAATTAAGTGTTACTGTTTTTAAATTTTTATCTAAGTCTTTCCATTCTTGCATTACCCATTTTTTTATATTTTCATTTTTTATTTTATTTATCTTATTTTCATCGTTATTAATAATATTTTTATTATTTTCGTCATTATCGAGTCCTAAAAGTGATTTATTTATTAAATCATTTAAATTATTTTGCTCTTTTTTACTTTCTGAAAGTAATTTTTGTACTTTGGAACTGTTTTTCATTGAAATGAAATTATTTAAATCATTAAAAACTCCTGAAGTAGGATTTAATTTATATTTTTTCCAGCTATCTAATTGTAATTCTGATAAATTATTTTTATCTTTTAAAGGAATTTCACATTTTATTTGATTCAAAGATAACATTATATCAAATAACGAATTTTTTGAATACAAAATTCTTAATTTTTTTTCGATATAATTATATTCCTCAATTAATTGATTTGAATTAAAACTAAATGAAGGAATCTTAATTGGTGTTTGCAAAAGTTTAAATTCTTCGTTATTTATCCATTCAGTATACATTTTTCCTCTATAATCATCAAAAATTAAACATAAACAACTAGCAATAGTATAATCCTGTAGCAAAACTAAAACAGGAATATCTACTTTATTATATCTAACACAATAATAATTATTAGGATATATTTCTTCCACAAAAATTTCATTTGGATCAAATTGATCTTTAAATAATAATCCAGTAATAGGTATTTTTCCATTATCGAAAACCGCAGACATATCACTTTTTAATCCATCTAAATTTCCTATGGCTAATTGATATCTTATTTGACATAAAGAATTTATATAATCAATATCATTATATTGTTGTTTGCAATAATTATAAATTTCACCGACAAAATATCTTTCAAAAATAATTATATTTCTTAAACAAGATGTTATTTTTGAATAATCTTTAAGCTGAGGTAATTCCGAGATAAAATCAGATTTTGGCATATTATAATTTATTATTAAATCTTCAGCAGATTTTTTATTTTTATCTTCTTTTTTATCTTTTTGGTTTATTACAATATTTTTTTCTCGATTTATATCATGAAATATTGGACTATAAATACCTATTAAATTTTTATTATCAATATTAAATTTATTTTGTAAACGTTCGAATGCATCTATGAATTCAGTTTCCCAGAAACGATCTTTCTTTTCTAACCAATTTGCTTTGTTTGAAATTTCTTCTAAATAATCAATAACTTTAATAAGAGTTGATTTTTCTGTTGTATATAATCTTGATATTTCTGGGTTGTCTATTTTTTTATTATTTAATAATTTTAGAGATAAATTTAATAATATTTGATTAGTAAATTGTGGATTTGATTTGTAATTATCATATGAAATTATAAATATATTAAATATTTCATTTAATGGTATATATTTCAATAAATCTTCATTTTCTTCATATTTATTAAGACTATTTATATTTACATTTTCTACTTTGAAAACTAGTTTATTTTGGATATCATCTTCAATTATGTTATAATTAGAATTTACTTTTTGATTTGATTTTAAATTTGAATGACTAGTATTTGTTTTATTTACATAATTTTCTTTGGTAGTAAAACAAACCTTGCATATATTACTTCCAGATTTATCACCACCATTTATTACTTTTCCAACTATTTTTGTTTCTTCATTTTTATTATTAGAATTTGTGACTTTTGTATTTTGCCTTATTATGTTATAAAAATCATTAATAAATAAGAGCATTCCTATTATTTTCATATTTTCTTCTGTAATATTCTTGAAATTAAATTCTGTTTTAATTGTTTTTAATTTATTCCTTATTAATTTTATTAACACGGTTGAATTCAATTCATATATGTTATACAATAATTCAATAACACTTTGAATTATTATAGTAATACATTTTCCAGTCAAAATCCCTTCCTCATCAATTATCTTTTTTTCATAAGAATTATAATTAATACTATTAATTACATCCTTAGTATAACCAAGCATATAATTATCATGATATTTTCCACTTTTTTCTCTTTTTTCAGAATGTTTTAATTCTTTACTGAAATAATCATAAGTGTCTGAAATAATATTATATTCTTTTTCAGAAATTAAAGTAAAGTTCAAATTACTTTTTGTTGTTTCTTTTAATGTCGTGGTTAATCCAGCAAATAATTTACCCTTACTTGGTAAAGGTGGATATATCATATCATCATTAAAAAATGTTTCAGTACTCTTTCCTTCCACATCAACACTAAAATGTTTTAATAATCTATTTTGAGCTTTATAAAATAAATCACATAACTCCAAAGCTTTTTTATGCGGCAATTTTGGCAATAAAATTACATATCCTTTAATGCTTGCAATCTCTCCTATTTCCTCAGCAATATTTATATGACGAGATATTCTATCATAATATTTCTTTGTTTTTAGCAATGAATTTAATTTTTTTGTATCTTCTTCCTTTTTTTCTTTTGTGGTTTTTGGATCTTTAATTTCTTTGTTTAGAGTTTCTATTGATTTATTCAGTTGATCTACTTTTTCCTGGACTTTCTTATTCAATTTAGTCATTTTCAATTCTTGCTTACCTTTTTCCAATTTTTCAGTAATAAAATAATTAAATAATTTAACATTATATTTATTTTCAACACGAATTTGTTGATTATACTCTATTTTATTTTTATCTTTTTTATCTTCATATTTATACTTTGATATTTCAGTTGGATATTTCTCTTCCCAATAATACAAAGCATTGACTAAAAATTGATAATCAAATTCAGTAGAATTCATTTGAACACTAACATAATAATTTCCTGTTTTTTTTTCTTCTTCAAATTCTTTTTCCTTACCATTAAATAATTTATTATTATCGCCGAACATAAATAATCTTCCGATTTTTTTAAATAAAATATCTGTATCTTTTAACAATAAATTATTTATTTCTTTTTTTCCTTTAGAAGATATAGATTTATAAATATATATAATTATTTGAGAACTTAAATTAATTAATTCAGGAGAATTACTTACCTCAATTGATTCTAATAATTTTGTACTTATTTTAATTATGTTTGAATCAGCATTTAAATTTGTATTTCCCACACCACTTTGATTTACTTTATTATAATTTAATAATATATCTCTTGTCAAATCTAATACTCCTTTTCTATTTGATTTATCTTTTGCCGCACTCAAATAATTATATAAATATCCGAAAATATAATCAGTGCTTTTTTGAATATTTAAAAGAACAATTTCATTCAAAATGATTTTACATAAATCTTTTGTTAATTTTTTGGTTCTTTCTGTTTCAACTCCAAGTTTTGCTTTACTTTTATTCATCAAAGTATTAAAAAGGAAATCGATAAATTTATCTAAATTCTTTTTTGATAAATCTTCTTCAAAAAGTTTTCTATGAGAGACAATATATTTTAAAATTATTCTTATATCAGATAATATTAATATAAATTTTTTTATTAAATAATCTTCATTGCTTTTTAAATAATTAGATTCAATCATTTCTTTAGATAAATTAATAATAATTTTATCTTTATATAGATTTTTATTTTCTTCTAATTCCTTTGAAACGTTCATTAATATACTTATATTATTATCAAGTAAAGAAATTAATTCATTTTTAACATCATTAATAACTTTAGAATTAGACTCAATACCATTTAATAATCCATTTTTATATTTTCCTAAAGATAAAGAGAGCAATCCATAATTATAATTAGTTAGACAATTCAAATCTTTTTTTAAATAATTAGATAAATTGTATATTCCTAAAACTCTATGCTTGCTTCTTATATATTGTGTATATAATATACTAATTGCATTATTGACACTATTATCATATTTAATTATATAATAAACTAAACTCTTTAAAATATATAGCATTTTTGGCTCTAAATCATAATTTTCATCAGGAGATTGATTTTGAAAGCTTGATGAAATATTTTGGAAACTACTACTATTATTACTATGTAAAGTTAAACTAGAAGTACTATTTAAAGATTTTGTTTTTTCTGATAATTGTATGTTAAATTCATCATTTTCATTATTTTCATTCAAATTATTCAAATTTAATAATAAAGAGATTTTATAAATAAATTCTTCAGATAAAACTATGAAAGGATTTTTTTTTCTTAATTTTTCATCGTTTATTACAATTTTTTGATAGTTTTGATATCCATCAACTAACTCAAGTAATTCCTTATAAATATATCCAGAATATTTTTCTATTGATTCATTTGGATTATTATCATTATATTCTATATTATAAATTTTACAAATTGATTTTAATTTGTCTTTACTTCCAAAATATCTTGAATTAATTTCTTCTTTTATTGACGTCTTAATTTTAATAATAATTGATTCCTTTAATGATTTTAATTTTTCTAAAATTTCATTACTTAAATTTTCAGGGGGTTCTTTTATCAATTCTTCTAATGTCATTGAATTTAATTTATTATATTTTTCTTTTATTTCATTTTGTTTTTTGATGTTTTCTTCTTTTTCAATTTGTTCTTTATTATCTTTTTCTAATTTTTTAGGCTTTTTCTTTTTTTCTTTCAATAAAGTTCTATGAGCATTAGATTTCTTTTTATAATTACCGGAATCTTTTGAACCAAATTTTTCTTTTAATTTCTCTAATTTTCTTTTCTTTTTATCTTTTTTATCTTCTTTATTTGTTTCTTCGGTTTGAGTAGTTTCTTTTGATTCTTCGGTTTTATCTTCAATTTTATTACTTTCATCTACTAAATTAACTTTATAAACATTTTTAATAATTAATTGCTTTATTTCTTCATATAATTTATTATATTCTTCTTCGAAATCATAATAATAATTTTTAACAAGATCAAAACCATCTTTATAAAGTAAAGCTTTATTTGCTAAAAATGATATTATTATATTTATTTTTTTTCCTATAATACCCAATACACCGTCAAAACTTTCTTCATTATTATTTATAAGTTCTTTATAATCATTTATTAAATTTAAATGATAAAGAAAAGCATATAATATTAATATTTCAACTTTTTTCCACAATTTTTTTATTTCAACATTAAAAGAAGGAAATTTTTTTATATGAATATAACCAATGGGCTCAGGTATTGCTTTTCTTATAATTGAATAAATTTTATTTATTAAATTCATATTAGGATCTTCATCAGTATCTTTTATTGAAATTAATGAATTACTATTTTCTTTTAAATAATTTTGGAGAAAATCTAATTTATTTTCATCAACATTATTTTTATTATATTTATTTTTATTTAGTTCATATTGTTCATCTATTTTTTTATATATATCTTCTTTTAATCCTAATTTTAATATATCATATTTGGTTAAAATATTTTCAATTTCATTTTTACTTTTATTTGTCGATTTAATTATTTTTTTAAATATATATGATAAATATGATTCTATTTCTTCTATATTAGAAATATTTAATGACAAATTCTTAATATTAGTTTCAATATTTTTATATTTATTTTTGATTAAGCTTATGCAATGATTATTATAAGGATAAACTTTAATTCTAAGTAATGATTTATTATTTGTATTTATATCTCCATAATTTTTATTATTATTACTTGAACTTGATAAAATTTGTGATTTGAAAGTTTCACTTGGAGAAACTAGCCTAATTTCAGAGCCTTTTAAGAATAATATTTTTTTGAAACTTTGACTAAATTTGACTACAAAACTTGTTCCATAAGCTCGAATATTATTTGTTAAATAATATGTTATATTTTTATATCCATGATAGTTACTAATAATTAAAAGATCTTTATTTTTGACTTTTTCATCCTTCGGAATTTGTAATTCAATTTCGACACAGTAAAGTTCATTGTTATTTTCAAATGATATTAAATGATTAATATTCACAATTTCATTACTATTTAAATAATATTCAAATACTCTTGAATTAGAATAAATTGCGCCTAATTCATTATATAATGATAAAGAATTTGGTTCATAATTATTCATTCTTTTTAATAGAGATAATAATAAATTCATATTTTCTTCTTTATTATTAAGTATATTAATCTGAATTCCATAAAAAATAAAATATATATAACTGAAATTCAATTTCAACAATTCATAATTTTCATTAATGTTATCAAATAAAGAAATGTATTTTTCTAAATTATGATGTAGATATTTATAAAATTCAATAAATGAATTTTTATATTCTTCTTTTAACATATTTTTATGATTAATAATTTCATCATTCTCTTTTTCAGTTTTTTCTTCATTTTCTTTTTTATTTTTTTCGACTACAATTATATTTTTCTTCTCATTAATTAAATTACTGAACAAAAATGATTTATTTTTGGATAATAATGAATCTTCATAATTTTGTTTATCTTCTTGTTCTGGAATAAAATATTTTTTATATAAATGAATCACTTCTCCAAAACTTAATATTATTAATTTATTCATTAAATTTATTAATTTCAAATCTTTATAATTATCTTTAAAGAAATCCAACATTTCTTTATTAATTTTTGCAAAATCCATCTTTGTATTTAATTCATTAATAATATTTTCATTTAAAATTATTATATTAACTAATTGAATTTTATTATAAATCATTTTGTTCATATTTTGGAATTTATAATCAACAACTACACCTTTATGTGCGGTTGAATATCTTTCTAATCCTTTATAATCTTCAATGACTATAGGCTTTGGGCTTGGTTTTATCTTTCTTTGGAAATAATCAATGTTATAATTAAACATTGTCCAATAAAAAGGAAGTTGCATATTAATCGAAGAAAATCCATGGAAAGATGGAATTGCCACTAATCGATATTTATCCTTATAGACAATAGGATAAAAATTAAAAGATTTGATGATATTTATCTTATTAAAGTTATTATTTATTGATAAAGAATTTCTTGAAAAATCCAGTTTTTTTAAAAGACAATAAAACGGATATTTTTCATAATTTTTTAATATATAATATTCCAAATTTAAATCATTTTCAGAATTAATTTCTTTTTCACCTGTAGACTTATTAAAATTATAAAAATCTTTAAACCAATAAATTTGTTCTTCTAAAGTTGGATTTAATTCATTCCATCCTTCTAAAACAATCAATCTTATTAATTTTTTTATTTCGTTATTGCATTCCGATTTGTTATAAAATTCTTTTAATATAATATTCAAATCTTTTATCATTTTTTGAAATTCATTTTTATTTGTCAGAATTAATGCACTTTCAATATTTGATATCCAAAGATATATTAATTTAAATAATAATTCTATGCTTATGAAATCCAAATAATTTTTATTTTCTCTTTTTTTTGCAATTATTTCAAGTAAATAATTTATTTCGTTTATATTACCGTTGAAAGAAAGAAAGAATATTCTTTTATTAGTCAAATATATTTTTTTATTTTGATAAGATAATACATAATTTTTGATTTCTTCATCGCTTTTTCTTTTAACCTTTTTATCCTTATAATATTTATATTTAAACATCAAACTAGAAGTAGATTCCCAACTACCAATATGCCTTAAATTTGGTGAACCATTTATACTAGATTTTTTTTTGATTTCCATACTTATTATATATTTTAGTTTATAATCATCATTAAGTTCTTTATCTAATTGATCAAATAATATCTTTTTACTTATTTCGTCGTATTTATCTATTCTTTTACTTAAAGTCTTATTACTTATTTCCATTTTTGATTCTAATGGAAATATAAAACCATTTAAATCAGTACTATTATTAAGTTCTTGTTGTCGATTTACAATAAATTTATTTAAATAATTATAAAAGAAACTCCAATTTTTATATCTCCAGATATTATCATATTTCATTATACTTGTTATTTGATAAAGTATATTTAAAATTTCATTAGTAAATTCATCTATATTTATTTTTGAATTTTCTTTAAATGATAATAATGATTCAAAATAATTAAATGGTTTGGATAATTTTTCCCCTTCGAAATTTAATAATTGTCTATATTCTTGACTCATCCCTTGGTATGTATCACAGACTAAAATGAAAAATGAATTCAACTGGGTTAAATTACTCCAGATAATATAATAAACTTTATTTATAGGATCATATGTCATTACTGTATAATTTTTATCATTTAAAGATAAGGCGCCAAATTTTTTAATAAAAGTACCATATATTTCATCAGTGATATCTCCATCTTCTTTTTCTGCATCCTTTTCTTCATTTTTTTCTTTACCTTCATTCTTTTCTTTTTCCTTTAAATCATCTTTTTTATTTTTATCGTCTTTTTCTTCTTTTTTAATATCTTTTGATTTTTTTTCTTCTTTCTTCAAATTTCCATCATCAAAAAATTCTATAAAATCCTTATTTAATTCTTCATATATATCAACCTGATTTTCATCTTGCATTTTTTTTAACATGATATATTTTAGAAGCTCAGTTCCATCGTCATCTTTCTTAAAAGTGTTTCTTTCATTTGCTGGAAATTTTTTATTTGTATATCCTAATAATTCAGAATAATTATTCTTTTCGTTATCAATATGAATACAATAATTAAATATTTTTCCATATTTTTCAGGTTGTCTTCCAAAAACAGCACAAGCACCTTCATTTAATTTATATGCAATGATATAATTATCTTCCATACACCATTTATAACTTCCATAACTATAAACATCAAAATAAGTGTTATTATAGCATCTAAATTCGCATTTACCTCCAGATTTCATATTTTGGCTTTCAATTCTAGATTGGAACAATACTATTGGTTTATCTCCTATCAATAAGCTATTCTTGATTTCTGAAGGATTATCTATCAAATATAAAGCCGTTTCTTTTGGATTCCAATCATTTTTTAATAGAGCTTTAAAGCATTCTTCCTTTGTGAATATTTGACTAAAAGATTGATAAATTTCTTCAATTAATTCCTTATTATGAGGAGATATTGTCTTTTCATATTCTTCGGAATAATTTAAACTTGCCGTGTCATAATTGATGAGTTCTAAATTAATATAATTATAAACTAAATTATCATTTTTAATATTTGGGATTTTTTTAGTTTTATCATTTCCTTTTGATAATCCTAAACATAATACACTTAATGTTTTCCCATCACTTAATAATACATAATTCAAATTTTTGTGAATTATTGAATCATTAATACAATTTTGTGGAAGTAATAATTTTAGTTTACTTTCAATTTGTAAAGTTTCAGGATTAAATATATTTATATTTCCAATTTCTCTTTTTAAATCTGATATATTATCTCCATAATCATCAAATTTACCGGCCTTTTGATATATTTTACCTTGACAATATACCCACTGATTCCCCATTATATTATTTTCAATCCCTCTTTCATCCTTATTTTGAATGCATAAATAAACTTTTCCTTTTTCTGTATTATTATATCCTGTTCCGACTTTTATTCTGCATCCATCTATTCCACTTAAATAAAAATATATATAAGTTCCATCAGTACAACTGCAGCATGAATAATTAAAAGATGTTTTAACATAATAATATATCATACTTTTACTAATCGTAAAATAATCTACTAAAGAATAGGGTCTCATTATTGGATATAAATTAAAGTCATTTTCCTTTAATTTATTACATAGTTCTTTTATTTTGAGCAATAATGGATTTTGTTCATTATTAACTATACTTTGATCCAAATTTTCTTTATTGTTTACATTAGTTTTAATAAATATAATCCCTTTGAATAAAAGAAGGAAGTCTCCAAATAATAGAAGGACACATAAAAAGCAACAAATAGCTCTTGTTAAATTTTGAATATCATTTGATTTATCAAAATTAATTATTTGTTTTACCGATTCATTATAAAAATTTTCTTTAAAAGATTCTTCTATTGGTTGATTGAATAATTCTTCTAATTTTATTGATTTTAATTTTTCCCATAAATCTCCTAATGATATTGGCCAATTAGATAATGGCTTCATACCAGGTAAAGAATTGATTGAAAAATTTGGAGCTAAAGCATACTTATATTGCAAAGGTTCAAATACAAAAGATAATTTATTAATTGATTTGATACCAGAATAATATGTTGAAACCAGATTAGAAAATAAATTGATTTTACGACCAAAATATTTTTCCTCAGAACCGAATATTTTACTAAGATATTGTATAATATATTCATATTTATTTTCCTCATTTTCTCTTAATATTTCTTGAGAATAAAATTGTTCTTCCAGAAGTTCTGAATAATTTTTGTTTTTCTTATCTAGAAATGGCTGTTTAGAATTTGATTCTTTATTTGATTGATTTTCTTTTGAGGCTGAATCTATTGGATCTTGGTCAATTTCACTTGATTTAACTAAGGATAATTCTTCTCTATATTTGCTTGAATCAAATAATTGGTCGTATAAACAACCTCCTAGAGTATCAAATAATTTAAAATGTTCATCTTTGTCCATTTTTAATTAAATAAATTTTTTATTTTATCTTAAATATTATCATATAATAATTATTTTTAAAAAAACAAAAATGGTAGGTGGGGATTGGGGATTGGGG
>Ga0247611_10006690_pt1 | contig 14695 bp, 14 predicted proteins | sample 177DNAGHGhighgp2_FD_192422 | JGI IMG/M metagenome (GOLD analysis project Ga0247611, IMG submission 192422) | Sheep rumen microbial communities from Palmerston North, Manawatu-Wanganui, New Zealand - 1770 DNA GHGhigh gp2 | ecosystem: Host-associated > Mammals > Digestive system > Stomach > Rumen...
GTCAAAAACTGAAAACTGATCACTGAAAACTGAGTACTTATGAAAAGTGTAATGATCGTATTTAACCAGGCCAATACAGGCCGTGTCGAATATATGTTGGACGTGTTAGGCATCCATGGCTTCACGTTCTTTGAGCAAGTCCAAGGTCGTGGTACCAACGGCGGTGAACCTCGTCGCGGTACCCACGCATGGCCGGAGATGAACTCCTGCGTCATCACGGTCGTCGAAGACGAACAGGTACCTGCGCTCCTGGAGTCCATCAAGAAACTCGACCTCCGTAACGAAGAAGTGGGTGTCCGCGCATTCGTGTGGGACATCGTGGCAACGGTATGATAACTATCGAACATATCAACAAATCGTTTGGCGCCCAACAGGTGCTCAAAGATGTGTCGCTCGAGATTCCGGCAGGTCAGGTACTTGGCCTGCTGGGACCGAACGGTGCCGGCAAATCAACCCTGATGAAGATACTCATCGGCCTCTGGAAAGCCGATAGCGGCTCGGTATCTGTACCCCCGCGCATCGGTTACCTCCCCGAGAACAATCCCCTCTATGAGGAGATGTACGTCACCGAGTATCTCCAGTTCATGGCATCTCTTACAGCGAGCAAAGCGAGCGGTCTTACAGGCGAAGCCGGTCTTACAGCAAAGCGGTCTTACAGCGCAGCGGTCAACGAGCTCATCGAGCGAGTTGGTCTCACTCCCGAGCGCCACAAACATATTCGTGAACTCAGCAAAGGTTACCGCCAGCGTGTAGGCCTTGCACAAGCCCTCCTCGGCGACCCCCAACTGCTCATCCTCGATGAACCCACCACCGGTCTTGACCCCAACCAACTCGTCGAGATCCGTGCCCTCATCCGCTCGCTCGGCAAAGACCGTACGGTCATCCTCTCTACCCACATCATGCAGGAAGTACGCGAGATGTGCGACCGCGTCGTCATCCTCGATCACGGCCAAATTAAAGCGGATAAACCGATCAACGAAATAAAAGATTTGGAAGCCCTCTTCCACGAAAAAACCCGTAACCCATAACCCGTAACCCCTTATGGAATTTGATATACGTCAACAAATGTCCGAGAAGGAACAGGACAACGCGCTACGCCCCTTATGCTTCGCCGACTTTGCCGGACAATCCAAGGTCACATCGAACCTCAAGATCTTTGTGGAGGCCGCTAAGATGCGTGGCGAGAGTCTCGATCACGTCCTCCTTTTTGGTCCTCCGGGACTCGGCAAAACAACCCTCTCCAATATCATCGCCAATGAACTCGGGGTGGGCTTCAAAGTGACTTCAGGCCCGGTGCTCGACAAACCCGGTGACCTCGCAGGTCTCCTTACCTCGCTTGAGCCCAACGATGTCCTTTTTATCGATGAGATCCATCGGCTCTCGCCCATCGTAGAGGAGTACCTCTATTCGGCCATGGAGGACTATCGCATCGACATCATGATCGACAAAGGTCCTTCGGCGCGTACGATCCAGATCGACCTCAACCATTTTACCCTTATCGGTGCGACTACCCGTTCCGGTCTCTTGACCTCACCGCTCCGTGCGCGTTTTGGTATCAACTGCCACCTCGAGTACTACGATGCCGACATCCTCGCCGGTATCGTCAAGCGCTCCGCACGACTCTTGAACGTCGAAATCAATGAGAAAGCCGCAGGTGAGATTGCCCGTCGTTCGCGTGGTACGCCCCGTATAGCGAACGCACTCCTGCGACGCGTACGTGACTTCGCGCAAGTCAAAGGTGACGGCAAGATCGACCTCGAGATCGCCCAATACGCCCTCGAAGCACTCAATATCGATACCTTCGGCCTCGATCAGATCGATAACAAACTCCTGTTGACCATCATCGATAAGTTCCGTGGTGGACCGGTCGGACTCAATACGATTGCAACCGCCATGGGCGAAGACGCCGGCACCATCGAGGACGTCTATGAACCGTACCTCATCAAAGAAGGCTTCATCAAACGCACCCCTCGTGGCCGCGAAGCCACCCCGCTCGCCTACCAACACCTCGGCAAGACCCCCCTCACCCCCGACGGCCAACAATCGATCTTCTGATAAAATATCAAAAATCCCGCATATTTGCATATGTGGGATTTTTTTTGTTGTATAAACAGTACGTAAATGTGCGTAATGAATACGAGATGATTAGGTAATAACTAGGCGAATATCATATGAATAACATAACAATAACATAAGAATAACATATGAATCACATAAGATTATCATATGAACGTCATATGATAGATATAACAATATTATATGAAAAATAAGAGGAGAAAACGGAAAAAATAATGATAAAAGAAGTAGAAAATAGTGCAGATGATGAAACTATTGCAGCCTTCAAGTGAACAATAAATTGTGATTTTTTTGTTTTTTCTTGCACATGTCTAAAAAAAGCAGTACCTTTGCGCGGTTATCTGCCAAAATGGCAGTGCTTCACCATTTGGCACGTTATTTGACGATGCCATAGTGTAAAACTATGTAAATATGAGTAAGAAAGAAAAGATAGAAAGTCAAGAGTCAAAAGTCGAGAGTCAAGAGACGATCGAAGAGACTCAGAAAATGCAAGAAGAGGCGACTCCGAGTATCGAGGAGTTGCAAGACCGTATAGCTGAGCTCGAAGACAAGAACCTGCGTATGATGGCGGAGTTTGATAACTACCGTCGCCGTACCAACAAGGAGAAACTCGAACTCATGGCAACAGCCGGCGAGCGGATCTTCACCGATATGCTGCCGCTCGTGGACGATTTTGAGCGTGCGCTGGCGGTCATTGATGATGAGGGCGTACGCCTGATCTATAATAAGTTCATTGCTTTCCTCGAAAAGAATGACGTACATCCCATCGAGACCGAGGGTGTGGACTTCAATACGGACGAGCACGAAGCCGTTACGACTTTTGCCGCCGGCGAAGACCAGAAAGGCAAAGTGATCGACTGCACGCAAAAAGGATACAAACTTGGCGATAAGGTGATCCGCTTCGCCAAAGTAGTCGTCGGAGAATAACCTAAATCAAGATAATTATGGCAGAGAAACGTGATTATTATGAGGTGCTGGAGGTCCCAAAGACCGCAACAGCCGAAGAGATAAAAAAGGCTTACCGCAAGAAAGCCATTCAGTATCACCCGGATAAGAACCCGGGCGACAAGGCCGCTGAGGAGAAATTCAAAGAGGCTGCTGAGGCCTATGAAGTGCTGTCTGACCCGCAGAAACGTCAACGTTATGACCAGTTCGGTATGGCCGGCATGCAGGGCGCAAGCGGATTCAGTGGAGGCGGTATGTCGATGGAGGATATCTTCACCCATTTCGGTGATATTTTCCAAGGCGCAGGTTTTGACCTCGGTGATATAGGTGAGATGTTCATGGGTGGTGGCCGCAGTCGTGGACCGCGTCAGCGCCGTGGCTCCGACCTCCGTGGCCGTGTCACCCTTACCCTCGAAGAGATTGCGACGGGCTGCGAGAAGAAGATCAAAGTGCGTCGTTTGATAGAGTGTAAGGATTGTCACGGAACGGGTAGCGCCGATGGTCAGACGGAGACCTGTCCAACCTGTAAAGGCTCCGGACGTGTCACTCGCGCACAACGCGGCATCTTTGGTATGATGCAGATGCAGAGTGAGTGCGAGACCTGCGGCGGCGAAGGACGAATCATCAGGAATAAATGTCCGAAATGTGGTGGTCAAGGTGTGGTTCGTGCCGAAGATGTCATCACCGTTACGATACCTGCCGGCGTCATGGGCGGTATGCAACTGACCGTGCCGGGTAAAGGTAACGCCGCACCGCACGGAGGTGTTCCGGGTGATTTGTTGGTTCTCATCGAAGAGGAAGAGCACAAGGACTTCGTGCGTCAGGAGAGCGATCTGATCTACAACCTGTTGCTCGACATGCCGACGGCTGTGTTAGGCGGGCAAGTGCAGATCCCGACCCTCACAGGAGACGTCAAGATCACCATCACGCCGGGTACCCAACCTGGTAAGGTGCTCCGAATGCGAGGCAAAGGCCTGCCGCGTATCGACCAATACGGACGCCGTTATGGCGAAGGCGACTTGCTCATCAACGTAGGCGTTTATATCCCGGAGCATCTCAACAAGGACGAACGCAAACTCATTGAGCAGTTGCAGAGCAGTCCTAACATTGCCCCCGGCTCGGCAGATAAGAAGAATTTCTTTAGAAACCTGTTTGGCATTTGATGAAGAGGTTAAAGGTCATAGGCTATAGGTTATTGGTGATGGTTTTGTTACTCTCACCTCTCACCTCTCACCTCTCACCTTTACCAGCGCAAGTGCCATGCTCGCCGGCTAACTTCGGCCCGAATGCTTTTCCGATACCGGACATGTCCGACGGATTAACCTATGACCATCTGCGCCTTGAATTGGCTGCGGATGGTTATTTCGGTTTTAAAGGCGACAAGACCGCCGATCTTTTTATACGCGCGCAGGTGCCCCTGTTCACGCGCTGGGCGAATCTATCCGTCTGGATGCCTGTCTATGAGTGGTACAACCAGTTCGATGGCACAGGAAACGGCGCTGGCGATGTCTATATATCCACGGACATCCAAGTGCTCCATAACGAGTGGTTCCATTCCGATAAAGCCAAATATATCCCGCAGATGACCATCCGCGCCGGTATGAAGACCGCCAGCGGCGGACAATACGACCGTTTGCGTCATTACGACTGCCCGGGTTATTTCTTTGATGGTACGATAGGCCAATCCATCCCCCTCAAACAAATCACCCTTCGCTTTGCGGGTTCACTCGGCTTCCTTTGCTGGCAGACCGATAACGGACGGCAGAACGATGCCGTCATGTACGGCCTGCAAGCCCAACTCAAGCACGAATATATCTCTGTAGCTGCTACGTGGAGCGGATACGTAGGTTGGCAGCGCAACGGTGACCGCCCCATGAGTATCAAAGCGCGTGTCGCCGGACATGTCAAAGGTTTCGAACCCTACGTACAATACCAATACGGAATCAAGGATTACCCCTTCCACCAAGTCCGCCTCGGATTGGTCTATAACCTCAATATATTAAAGAAATGACACAACTCTTATTGATATTAGCCGTCGGCTTCTGGACGCGGTTTGCCAAAGAACCGCGCGAACTGCCGCTCGATTCGGCGTACGTTGCCAAACAGGAAGCGAAGATGCAGAAACCTGTGCAGTTCATCTATGATGTCGATTTCACGACGTATTTTGACAATCGCGAGTACTCATCCCCCTACCAAGAGGCGCAGACAATCCTCAATTTCCGTCTCAGCCCGCAGATAGGTGTGCGTATCCTCGATCGTATCGGCGGACGTCATGAGTTGGTAGCCGGTGTCAACTATACCCAGCGCTTAGGCGGTAACTGGCGCGATGTGCAGTTCAACCCCATCGCTTACTACCATTTCAACTACCGCGGTTTTGACCTTGGTATGGGTGCTATCCCATATACACGCCGTATCATGCCGATGCCTGAGTGGTTGATGTACGACTCACTCACTTACATGCACCCTAATATCCAAGGCGCGCTCTTCCAATACCGCGATGAGCGCGGATTCGTGGAGATGATGTGCGATTGGCGCGGCGCGCAGACTCCTACACGGCAAGAGATGTTCCGCTTGCTCATCAACGGACAATACCAATACAAAGCCCTGCAAGTGGGTGGTTTAGCGCACTTGAACCACAAAGCCTCATTCGCCGCACCGAACCATGAGTTCGTCATGGACGATATACACGCTCATGCCTTCCTGGGCGCCGATGTGACCAAATATACACCGTTCGATTCGCTCACTATCCGAGCCGGATATATCTTCGGCTGGCAGCGAGACCGCGAGATCAATGAGAGTTTCTTTAACCACGCTCTCATTGTCGAACTCTATGCCAACTGGTGGTTCCTCGGACTTAAGAACACTTTCTATTACGGCGATAACCTCCAGCCGCTGAAGACGCGCAATGCCTTCATCTGCCTCGGAGACCCCTTCTACCAATCGCGTATATACAACCGCACGGATATATTTGCATACCTCTACCGCAGTAGTTTCGTTAATTTCTACTTCTCGTGGAATATGCACTATGACGGAATCCGTCTCCAACACCAGCAGCAGATGATTGTACGCTTCGAACTCGAACCGCTCATGCAAGAACTGGCTGGTCGCAAACAACCGTACCTACGCGGCTTATTCGATAAGTAAGATGAAGCAGCGCCTGATATATTTTCTCAAGTACTACGTCTTCTGGTTGGCAATCATGCTACTCCAGAAGCCGCTTTTTATGCTGTCGCAACACGCGCAGTTAGGCGATGTACAAGCGCTCGATTGGTTGCGTGTCATCGCACACGCTTTCCCGCTCGACCTCAGCGTAGCCTCCTATATCATGGTGCTCTTCGGTCTGCTCTTGACAGCCTCTTTCTTTGCGCCCGCGCGTATCGTCGCGCGCATAGGCGATATATATACATATGTGTTACTGCTCGTCACCGTTGCGGTCTTCGGAACGGACATCGGTGTCTTCCCGTCTTGGGGTTTCCATCCCGATAAGACGCTCTTTATCTATCTTGCCTCGCCCAAAGAAGTACTTGCCTGTGCTCCTTGGTACGTGTGGGTTTTCGGTATCGCTGCGATGTTGCTCGTTTGGTTGCTTTTATGTCTCGCATATCGTCGTTGGATGAGAGGTCTGGACGTGATGCCTGTGCAAGAGACTTGGCCCAAACGCTGCGGTTATGCCTTCGCGATGTTCCTCATCACAGGTGCGCTCTTCCTGCCTATCCGCGGGAGTGTGACCACCTCCACGATGAACACCGGACGCGTCTATTTCTCCGATAACCAACTGCTCAACCAATCTGCTATCAATCCGATCTTCAATATCATCGAGTCGATGAGCGTGCAGCCGTTCGACACGCAGCGTTATACCTATATGCCTACCGAAGAGGCGGAGCAAATCGTCGCAGAACTCTTGCCCCCGACTTCCGCACCGCAGAAAGTGCTGACTTGTGACAGACCGAATATCATCTTCTTTATCTTGGAGAGTTTCTCCCAGAACGCGTGGAAGGCCATGCCTTGCCTACGCCAATTAGCCGGCGAAGGCATCTATTTCTCGCAGGTAGCGGCTTCCTCTTTCCGTACCGATCGTGGTGTGGTAGCTGCCTTAAGCGGTTTCCCCGGCCAACCTACCTCTTCACTCATGGTGGTACCCGGCAAAACGAAAAACCTTCCGCAACTCGGTAAAAGTCTCCTCGCCGAAGGTTACCAACTCAAATTCTGGTACGGCGGAGACGAGGACTTCACCTCGATGCGTTCGTACCTTATAGACGGTGGATTCGTAGAGCGTGTGAGCGATCATTCCTTCCCGGTTTCCCAGCGTCTCTCCAAATGGGGCGTACCCGATCATGTGCTCCTTCCTTTAGCTGCAGACGAGATAGCGCACCGCAACACCTCTGCGCCAACCCTCGATGTCATATTGACGCTCAGCAGTCACGAACCTTTCGAGGTACCCACTACCGATCGTTTCCACGATCTCTATCTCAACTCGATCGCTTACACCGACAGTTGTCTCGGTGCGTTCGTGGACACCTTGCGTCACAGCCCGCAGTGGAGTAACACCCTGCTCGTCTTCGTAGCCGATCACGGCTATCCGTACCCCTATGAAGTACAGAATCACGAACCGCGCCGTTATGCCATTCCGGTGGTATGGGCAGGCGGAGCTGTCGCCGAACATCATGAAATAACCACCCTCTGTTCGCAGATAGATATCGTGCCGACAATCTTATCCCAACTCGGCATCGACCATTCGGACTATTGTTTCTCAAAAGATATATTGGATTCTACCGCCGTTCCCTTCGCTTTCTATAGCTTCAACGACGGTTTTGGCATGCTCACGTCCCAAGACACCGTGGTCATCGATGCCAAGGCCGATCAATGTATCATCGGGCAAGAAGGGGAAACCGAAACGCGTGCCCGCGCTTTCATGCAGCGTGTGATGGAGACGATAGAAAAGCTATAGGTGTATAGTCCCGCGGCATTCGCATCACCATCAAGAACAGCAGACAATAGATGATACTGAATTGTCCTGTGATGAACACGTCGAATAGCGATTGTCCCATACTGATGAGCGTGATAAAGAAGGCCATCCCCCATACTTTTCGCCAGCATAGCCACAATGGCAGCAGGTAAATAGTCAGCAGCAATATCAATCCGATAAAACCGAATTCCAACGTCGTTTGGATATATTGGCTGTGACAATCGATATAACGGTGGTGTAGCACGGTCCAATAATGAATAGCGGTTTCCGGCGCATATTTCATATTCACCTGATCGAATTGTTCCTGCGCATTACTCATTCCGTAACCCAATACCGGCTTCTCACGAATCAACTCTATCGCCGATCTCCAATAACAATACCTCAGGTCATGGGATACCTTCTGCGTGTTGATACGCGGATGCAGCGTACAGACAGTCAAGAGTGCAGCCAAAGCAAACACAGAAAAACCAAGACTTAACCATTTATGGCGATGATAGATCTCCGCAAAACCCATCATTCCAAGGATAACGAGCCCCATGAAAAAGCCCGAACGACCGTCCGAAAGAAGTAATGCGGCAAGGATAACCAGCGCACAAATCGGGTAGGTGACCTTCTGCCATAAAGCTGGCTTTCGATCACTATGAAACAGCAACCACCACAAGCCAATAAGCGTGGCGTTCAAGAAGAAATTATACCCCATATGGGCATTGAGATACTTTATGCGCGTGTGGGCCAAATACGTCACGCGTTCGGGGCTGAGTAGCTGTTCCCATCCTGTCGCGCAGAATAAAAAGATCACCGAACACACACTGACCACCGCCATCGTGTGAATAATGGCTGCCCGCGAATAACGCTCGTTAAGCCCGAACAATCCCACGATTCCAAAGCCGAGCAAAGGTAATCGTTGCTCCATATGATGGTGGAAATAAGTATGCGCCCCATCCCATGGCCAATATAGAAATGCCCATAAGAAGAAAGCAATCAGCATACCGAAAAAGAACCACTCTTTCGTCGGCTTGGTCTGCCAACGTTTTTCCATAAAGAATTCAATCAACCAAGTGGTAAAGAAGATATACAATCCTCCGTATAACAACCATCGTGGTAAAAGAGCACTATCAAACAAACAGACACATAATGTCCATTGGAGACCAAAAATATTGGCGTAATGCAGGATGTTCTTAAACATAGGTATTAGTGGTTAAATTGGTTCATGTGGTGGTGCTTGTAATCATAGAGTGCCCATAGACACATCTTGATTTTATGCCATTTGTCGTGCCAATCGTATAGGCATAAGCGCTTGATGCGTTTGCGTAATTGCTTTCGGTAGTATGCCTTTCGCTCCGGATATTCGCGGATAAGCACGAGTGTGTTGCGCACAATATAATAATGACGCAGTGCATTGTGCTCGATAAACTGGTGGTGGAGGAGAGGCGTTGTTACAAAGCCGTTGCCTAAATGATGCTCCATCACAATACGATTGACGATCACGATCTCTTTACCAAGACGTTTCACGCGCAAACAATACTCATCGTCTACCAAGTCAATAAAAAACTCATCCCTGAAATCACCCGTTACTCGGTAGGTGTCTGCGTGCATCAACGCCCCGGAGGTGATCACACACTCTCGCTTTTGATACGGGATGTTTTGATCCGGAAGACTATTGCCGTATGAAGGATACGGAGCATAAATACCGACGCTTGGTATCGGACATGCTTCGCATAAGTGCATGTATTCCGTCAACAAGGATGCCGTGATATGACTATCTTGATCGAATGAAACAATCCATTCTGCGCTGTCTTCTATAGCGCGTTGGTACCCCACATTCAGTGCGTAAGCAATGCCTTTATTGCTGAGGTTGGCGATATAAATGGCATTCGGGATCCCTTTGGCCAGATTACCGTTATCTATATCCGAATTATCAACGATATAGACACGTTTCAAGGCACTCGCGTACGCTGCGATATAGTCGACCTGTTGTTCGGTAGGATGATACCAAACGACGACAGCTACTGTGTTGTGGGAATCGATCATACTAACGATTGATAAATGTCCATCATACTGCGCGCAATATGCTCTGCGCGGAATCTCTCGGTATTATGTAGCGCCATGCCGATGCGCTTTTGCGTCAATTCGCTATCATCAAGGGTGCTTCGAATAGCAGCGCCAATTGCCTCCGGATCGGTAGGCGAGACATACAGTGCCCCTTCGCCGGCAATCTCTTCGAAACAAGTTCCTGTACTGGCCACCACGGGAACACCGCAACGCACTGCCTCCAGAATAGGAATCCCGAATCCTTCGAACAACGACGGATAAGCGAACACACTGGCCATATGGTATATAGCCGGCAAATCCTCTAGCGCGGCATTCTCAATCACTCGTACGTCCACGCCATACCGCTTAGCCTGTGCGTACAGCTCCTGTTTGTATCCTGCGTTGCCCCGACCTACAAGTACCAATGGCATGGCTATCTTAGCACTCGCCATCGCTTCAATCAGACCCTTCTGGTTCTTGCGCTCTTCCAGCGCCCCGACACACAGGACAAAGGAGGACGGTAGGGCGAAGGTGCTCCGTACACGTGCGATCTCCGTTGGCTCCACCGGCTTCCAGAACAACTCATGGCAACCTTGATACACCACACTGATACGGCTTTCCTCAACGCCGAAAAACTCTATATAGTCCCGCTTGGTCTGCTCTGAAATGGCGATAATACGGTCTGCGCGGCGACAAGCCGACTCATTGCGGCGGATAAACGAACGGCGATACGTCGCGCTGTACAACTCCGGATAACGCAGGAAAATAGCATCGTGCATCGTCACCACCGTCTTACATCCCAACCGCTCAATGCCTTCCGGTAATTCCTGACTCAAACCGTGATAGATGTCGATCTTCTTGCTCTCCAGTGCATAAGGGATGCCGTATCTGCGCCATACAGAAGGTGCTAACATCCATAGACCGCTTGGTAACACGCGCTCGAACGGTGACTCGCTCAACCAGAAATAAGCCCCCTTGTCTTTAGGCGTACACAACACATATCGGTTCTCACCATAGTACTGCGCCAACTGACCGAATAGATTTCGGCAGTAATTACCTAAGCCTCGGTAGTTGAGAAAGGCTCGCTTGGCATCGTAGGCAATCGTTAACGGATATGTCGTATTCGTGTCCATAGGATCTTAAATTGTAAACGGAAAATAAAGCACAAACGTTCCCAACGATTCGTGTCCACTTCCCGTATGACAGCTATATTATCTTCCAAACCGTCCGTCAATCGCGTGTTACTTACGCCGTGCGTGTCAAAGCACGCAATCACCTGCGGTACGTACCGCATAGGAACGGATTTCAGATACATCTGTTTGACAAACTTGAAGTCTGCGGATAACTTATGCGTGATATCAAACGGAGTCTCGCGTAACAAGTCTGTGCGTGTGAAGAGGGCTTGATGGCAAAAGAACATCCGATGACTGTTATGAGGCAACTCAGCATGCTTAATAACCTCTTGTCCTTTCCGTTCTTTCACAATATCGCCATAAACCAATCCGTATTCGTTTTCCAAGTATGGCGCGATACGATGCAGTACATCCTTGTCGTAGAACGTATCACCGGCGTTCATAAAGATAATCCATTCGCCTTTGGCCAGCCGCACACCTTTGTTCATCGCGTCGTAGATACCCTTATCGGGTTCCGAGCACCAAATAATCCCGTTCTGCTCTTTCAACCATTCTACGGTGCCATCCGTGGAAGCACCATCCACGAAGATATACTCGTAGTTGGTGTAAGTCTGTTCCATTACACTCGCCGCGGTGCGCTGTACATCGGCCAAGACATTGCGGCAAACAGTTATGACGGATATTTTCGGATTACACATATTGGCTGTATATTTGGCGGTAAACACTAGCAATCTTTTCGGCGGCCTTATCCCACGAATAGGTTTGTAAACGAGCCTTCCCTCGTTCGATTAGTTCTTGGCGCGCTTCTTCCGAACGAAGAAGATCCAAGGTCCTCTTTGCCAAATCATCGGCGTTATTCTCCTTGAAATAAGCGGCAGCCTCACCGGCTATCTCCGGGAAACACGAACTGTGGGACAGAATCAACGGACAATCCGCTGACCATGCTTCCAAGATCGGCAGTCCGAAACCCTCGTAGCATGATGGATAGACAAAGCACTGTGCGTGGTGGTAGATATAGTACAACTGGTCATCTTCGGCAAACAGAGAACGTACACATTGTTCCAACTCATATGTCTGAATAACGGCCTTCTCTTTTTCTGTGAACGGCGTTCCGACACACACGATCTCCACTTTCTCTTCTTTTTCTACCGACTGCATCGCACGGAGGAACAACTCAAAATTCTTATACTTGCGTTGCCTGCCACCTACGTACAATACATATCGCTCCGGTAGAACAGGCAGCCGCTGCGGCTCAACGGCTGTAACACTGTTGCCATGATAGACTACACTGATCTTATCATCCTCCACATGCAAAATCTGCATGACATCTTTCTTTGTGTGCTCCGAAACAGCGATAATATGCGTTGCATGCTTAGCCAACAGCGCTTTGCGCCGCGGTGTCGTATGCCCTTCGTGCATCACCTCATCGATCATGTCGTGTATGGTGATCACCAGCGGACGCTGATGCTTGTTGGCTGACAAAACATACGGATCGAAGTACGTAGCATGAATCAAATCAAATTGTCCCGCAGCAATCGCTTGACGGCAATAACGTCGATTAAGTCGTTTGGCTATTTTGCGATTTTGAACCGGCTCTACATCGATATGCAACGCACGAAGGTGTGTGTTATTCGAATATCGAAGCCCCACAATCGGCTCAATACCATACTGCGGAAGACGGGCAATGATTTCCGTGAAATAACGCGAAACCCCGCCAAAAGTCTGATGACTAAAAGCTTGGTAATCCAGATAAACCCGAAGCGGTTGAATACCCGCTTGTCGTTCAATAATAGGTCGCCAGAAAGTCTCTGCCTTCGCTTTGCACCATCCGTGACAACCGAAGGGTAGGGCATGGTTTGTCTGTCTTAGACACTCTTCCGGGTACAGATCGAAAGCAAACTGCAATGCCGTGCGTACGTCCGGATAGCGAAAATCGGAACGTGTCGCCCAGAAGGCATCTTCGTTATACTCCGACCACCGCTCGCTTTTCTCCAAATAGTCCTGAATCGTGGCCTGCTCCGTTTCGCAGGTGCGAATGAATTCAGCCGTCTTACGTAACGACAATCCACCGTTACCTGTCTTGTCGCCTAATAACAGCGGCCGGAACGGTATACCACGCAAGTGGTATCTCAATCCGCGCAACTGCAATACCAACCGTCCCCACCAGGTACGGTATTTGGCTTTCAAGATCCACGGTGCACCCACATAGGAATAGCCCGCTTGTGCCCAAGACAACAGTTCATCGCGGAAGACAAATGCATCCGGTTGGTATATCAGGATGTAGGCATACTCCGCAAAGCACTCGTAGAAGTCTTTGGACAACATCAGCCGATTGTAACTGGCTACACTTTGGAAATACGCATCCTCAAAATGAACCACGCTAATATGCTCAAACCCCTCCACCTTACACACGGCTTTCGGTGCTACAAATCGGATAGTATAGCGTCCCAGCACGCGCTCGCATTGCGCGATAGAAAGCCGCTCGTCCGCTGTCAACTGTGCTCGATGAACAGGGATAACGATGATAATATCTTTCGTTTGAATTGTCATAACCTTATTAGTCATATACAAAGAACGGGTGGGGGCGATGTCTCCAGAATCGTTCCCGAGCAAGCAACGCCACCTGCTGGCATTGAGCACGGTCGAATCCCCGGGCATCAGCATACTCCTGAGCTATGATTAGATGCAAGTCTGCCTTTCCCCATAGCCGTGCGAAATTAGAGCAGCCCCTGCGTAGCCCGATCGACGAATGCGTCGTTAACCGGTTAATATCAATCATCTCAAAACACCATTCTCCTTCTACGCGGTCAAATAAGATATTTCCCGGCGAGTAGTCCAAATGATAGATCTTCACTTCATGAGCAGCGGCAGTATAACGCGCAAAAGCACGGAGGATATCCTCTTTTCCTTCCACTACACCGTCTCCGAACTCATAAAAATTGCGCGTGAGTTGACTCTGTCGGGTTATCAAATATGACTCTTCCAACAAACCCTCTCCGCATAGTATATACGCAATCGGTTCCGGTGTTGCAATGCCGCGTTCTAGCAGCGTCAAGGCATTCTCATAGGCGCGCTTGGCTTTCGGGGCACGGAAAAAAGTGTACCCGATACGGTTTAGGAAACGCGGAGCATGAAAACGCTTCACGCACACTTCCGTTCCGTCCGGTGCAGTGATAAGGCGGATCTGATTGCGGGCATCGTAAACCACTTTGCCCTGAGAAGCAAAGCAATCCGGAATGGACTCTATCCATTCCCGCAAGGACTCATATTTGGCATTAATCACACGCTTCACTTTTCACTTTTCACTCGTTCAACTATTTCTTCCGGCGCGATATCCATGCATCGGTAGTCACCGAATTGACAAGGCTTATTACCGTAGATAGAGCACGGCCGGCAGTCCAGATCGCGCTGAATACAATCGCGCTCTCGTTGCCCGTACCCTAAGAATCCTGCGTATGGATGAGTTGCTCCCCAGATGGACACCACCCGTGTGCCGACCAGCGAGGCCAGATGCATATTGCCCGAGTCCATGGTTATCATCACG
>Ga0247611_10006691_pt1 | contig 14694 bp, 7 predicted proteins | sample 177DNAGHGhighgp2_FD_192422 | JGI IMG/M metagenome (GOLD analysis project Ga0247611, IMG submission 192422) | Sheep rumen microbial communities from Palmerston North, Manawatu-Wanganui, New Zealand - 1770 DNA GHGhigh gp2 | ecosystem: Host-associated > Mammals > Digestive system > Stomach > Rumen ...
GACAGGTCATCATCAAGGATTTCATTATCTTCAAATCCTCTAGCTTGTAATGCTGCTTTTAATTTCGCTTTAGAATTCGAAGGATTGATAACTGGTATTACTGTTGTTATATAATCAAAGAATTTAGTTCTTGCTTCATCCACAAAAACATCATCTTTGATTGCATAAAGAAAAACAATATGGCGACCTACAATCTTAGACTCATTCACCAACTGATTCAATTCTCTTAACTTTAGGTATATCTTTTCCGTTTCAAATCTGTCAAGATCTTCTATCACAACGACATTATAGGGAGTAACTTGAAAAAAATACAATATTTCATCGAGATGCTTATTGAAGATAGAATTTTCTTCTTCAATTTCTATTTGTGCATCCTTCAGATTGAGCTTATTTAGTTTGGAGTTTGAATAGGATTTTATGATATATCTGAAAATATGGTATGAGGCCCATAATAAATAAAAAGAGGCGAAGAAAACTATCAAGGCTTTATAATTCACTAAGTGAAAAAAGCAATAGAAGCCCTCTATGAGATTTGGCAAAAAAACTGATATAAAAGCAAGGACAAACAAAACTCCGCATATTGAATAGAACCGCAAGTGCTCTTTCTCTATGTGCACAATCCTCTTAAATCTAGAATTTGGGACAGTTTCTGCTTTCTCCCTATAAATTATTTGTTGGAGTATGCTATATTCAATCTTCCTATTTAATGTCTCAATGTCTTTGTCTGCACTATTTGGTGCCTCTCCGTCTTCATCTGCTTGCAATGTTGCCAAAGAAATAGGGAGATAATGGAATTCTTTATGTTCTTCCATTAAAGTTTGGATAATAGAACTTTTACCTGAACCATATGGACCTGTCAGTGCTATATTTCTAATATCCTCATTTTCCAAAGCATGATTAAGCACCTCAGCCAGTTCATCCACTGTCTGATGCGAAGGATCACCCTCCTTTAATTTAATCGGTAATAATGACTGTAACATCTTTAATATTCTATTTACCTGTTTCTACAGGACCTTCCGCTGCCATATTAAGAGACATATCATCCTCGTAAGGAATATTGTGCCCTGCCATTTCCAAATCTGTAATGCACATTCCTGTTGCATAGCAGTACATGGTGAGGATGATATTGATGGCACCGTTCAACTCTTGTTCTGATGCTGTTGGCGAGATATGTGATTCAGCATTACGCCATTCCTTCACCATTTGCAAATATTGGTATAAACGTTGGTGAGCATCGTTTTGATTAAACTTCAATTGCCACAAAGGTTTTACTGCATAGATAACATTTGCCCACGTCACATCCTCGCCTTCGTGCTGTGGTTTCACCTCTTCACCTTTATACAAGTAATAGAGTTTTTTCAAATAGGCTTCAAATTTAGTAACCAAAAGATTGAAGGCTACATGTTTATCCACTATCGTAGCATCCTGTTTAAAGAGATTTACGAAAGCACGATGAATAAACACACCAACCCCATCAAGGGTTTCCAGCGATTTCTTGTCTATCACATACATCAGTACATCGACGATTTCCTTTTGCGGACGCATATTCTGACTTACCCCCATTAAGGTAAAGGAAATAATCTCTTCAATTCTAGCCTTTATCTCATTGATGTGGGGTTCTGCACTGCCAGATGTTGTTTGTGGATTCTCCAGATTCTCAAACTGGTCGTCAATATTCTCATCGTACTTCTCTTCCACATCTTCTATTGTCACATCATCGTGCAGGTAGGCATATAGAATCTTCTTCCGACTATCTGCACTCAGAATAAACTCTTTCAGCAGATAACTCCACTTGGTCATCATGAAAGGAGGCGCAACGGGTTTCCCCTCTACCATCTCGATAAACGTGATGGTTTTATCCTTATCAATAGACTTGCGTAACTCAGTGAAGCGCTCAAAGTCATTCAGATTCTCTTCTGTGACATTCGATGTCATAATGGCTTTCAGTTTATCGAAGTCCACACCTGTTGCTTCGTGCAGGATACGCATCTGGTCAAACAATTCCTTCAACTGATATTCGTTGATGTAGTCTTGCAATGTTTTACCAGGCTCTGGACGAAGGTCACCACGCTGAATATCATGCAGTATGAGAATTGCTGTACGCTGGTCTTTTTGCGTCAGAGAAGCAAAAGTCTTATGCAATTCCCTCAGAGCGGCTTTTGTCATTTCACTACCAGGTCCTTCATTATAAAGTTGCTTGATGAACTTTTCGAACTTGGAGTTGATGTATTCTGCGTCTATTTTGCCAGTACTGATTTCTGTGATAAATATATTTTCAGGATAGTCAAAATCTCTATCAGGAGTACGAGGTCCTGGAGGGTTATTAAATAGTTCTTTGTAGCGAATCACCAATATCTGATAGGTCTGCTCATCAAACTCCATCTTTACCGTTGTGACACTGTTTTCGTGTTTGAAGAAATATTCGCTTTGCTCCCATTCAAATCCCTGGAACTTTGCAGCCTCAATCAGTCGTGTCATCTGCACAAAGTCCTGCGCGAACATTCTGCAGTCAACAGGTGATGGCGGCAACTTCTCGAAATTCATAATGTTATTCGACTGGAAGATGTCACGAATATGACGGAACAAGTCGTTGATGAAGTTCAGATTCTGTTCCAGCTTATCAACAAAAACTCCCAGGGGTCTGTCCACATACAGTTTCAAAGCATCTTCAATATTCTTCTCCATAGTGTATGGGAACGAATAGTAATAGATATTACCCCAAGGCTTGTCTATCTTATTAAAGATACGGTTAGTACGTGAGAAACTTTGGATAATATCCACGTATGCCATCAGTTTGTCAACATACAGTGTATTAACCCATTTTGAGTCATAACCTGTCAACATCTGGGTTACCACAATAAGCAAGTCTATCTGTTGCGAACGGTCATGTTCTATATTCGTATAGGGTTTCTTGTGAGCAAGACGCTTTGCCACATCCTTCTTATATTTTCCATAATTGGGCAACGCAAAGTTCGTCTGATATTTTGCATTATAGTCAGACAGCATCTCCAACAAAGCGTCTTCCTTTGCTATTCCCTCATCTGTGTTGTCTATGTTATTATCGAATACAGCTACCACATTCAAGTAACTATACTGCTCCTTGAATATCTTATAGTAAGCCATTGCCTCAGGAATATTCTGTGTTGCGAGCATGGCATGAAACTTATAGTTCTTGCTCAGCACAGCAAACTTCCTCGAAATGTGCTGTGCCACCTTTTGATGGTGTTCAGGTTGCTGATAAATATCCTTTTTCCCTCTAGGCAGATAATACTCAATTCCATGCTTCATGCTCCCATCTTCCATATAGAACGACGGCATCTGCAGTTTATTCATGAAGAGATCATACACCTTCATTTTCTCAGCATCCCCTTCAATCTCATCAAGTGAGTGAACATCCAGTTTATAGAATGCTGCCTTTTCTCTCAGCTCCTGTTCGTCGCTATAAGTTATTTCTTTATATACATCAAATCCGAGCACATTTTTATCTGGTATAGCATGAGCGATGGTATATTTGTGCAACATGCTGCCAAACAGCGTTTCAGTCTTGATATCGTTGTGTGAGTTCTCATCGAACACGGGAGTACCAGTAAATCCAAAAAGCAAAGCCTTGGGGAAGGTATGCTGAATGTTGAGAAGCATCTTTCCAAACACACTTCTATGACACTCGTCAACGATGAATACCAGTCGCTTCTTGCCAATCTTTTCTATCGTAGCTTCTGTTACCAGAGGATTGTCCTTGATATTCGACATCTTCTGAATAGAGGTCACAATCAACTTTTCATCGCTATCAGAACTCTCCAGTTTATTAGCTAATATCAGAGTATTCTGGGTATCTTGTATGGTATCATCTTCACCTGCGAATCCACGATATTCATCTAGCGACTGTATGCTCAATTCTATGCGATCCACTAAAAATACCACCTTGTCAGCATCACCACTATTAGCTATCAACTGTGCAGTTTTAAAACTGGTCATCGTCTTACCAGAACCAGTAGTATGCCAGATGTATCCACCCTTCTTGCCTTTCTCGTCCCAGTTGGTCTTCTGTGTAGTGTCCCAGATAGCAGTAACTGCATGATACTGATAGGAGCGCAACACCTTCAATGTCTGGTCTTTATCATCCGCTATTGTGTAATAACCTATCAGTTGGTGAGCCATAGGAATGTTCAGCAACTCCATTGCTACCTGATGCCAATCGAATATCTCATCGTTATTGAAGTCAGCCCAATGGAATTGGAATTCTTCAGCAAAGCCATCTTCTTTGCCTGGATTTGCAAAATAGAGTGTCTTCTCTGGTGTCATAGCCACAAACACCTGCACCAAAGAGAATATACCTTGACTGAACACACCCTCATGCATATAGCGCTTAATCTGCCCTATGGCATTTGACACGAAATCGTGAGAGCGTTTCAGTTCCACATGGATAAGCGGCATACCATTGATTAGCAGCATCACGTCACCTCGTCTGTCACCAGCCAGAGGATGTGCCGTCTTAAAGTGAGGCTGACGAGCTATCTGATAACGGCTTTGTCCTGCACATATCTCCTTTGGATCGAACAGCTTTAAATATACTTCCTTACCGTAGTTGTGCGTATCTTGCTTATTGTCGCGTTTGATACACACCTCTCTGGCATTGATACGCTTATTGATTTCGTAAGGCGTATGCCAACTGTTTACCTGATCAACGATTTGTTGCATCTCTGTAGGTGTCAGTTGGGCATTGCCAAGTTTCTCCTGTTCACGATTATTTTCATATATTATTTGTGCCCAGTTCTCCAGCAGTTCTTCTTCTGTTGGATGATTAAGTATTTCAGGCTCCCAGCCGTGCTGCTTCAATACCTCACAGAGAGCCACTTCGAAATCAAGTTCCTTATCAAAGGTCTGTATGTTCTCTTTGCTGTTCATTTTGTGGGTTATTTAATTAAACAAACATTTTATCTAAGCATGCAGCCTTTATCTGCTTTAGTTTCTCCAGTCGCTTTTCTTGCAAGGAGATTTGCTTGTCGAGGTTACGGAAATAGGAGGCGATACGTTGCTGCTCCTTGATGTCTTTTGGATAGAGAATAGGCATTTGTACAAAAACATTGTCAGTTATAGAAAGCCTATCAAACCTAGCACCAGAATTTCCATTGTCTTTCATAAATTTATGCCAAAGAGTTGTTTTGAAAAACACGCTCATATAGTCTTTATCAATTCCATGAACACGAAAAACATAATATAATGGAGACATAACACCTGCATAGCCCAACAAATTCCTGTTAATGGGACCTACTGGAGCTGTGGCGGATATTCTTGGATTATAGACAAAGTCATCATTATCTACAACATAGTAACCTCTTATGTTATCACCATTAGAAACATCATGATCAAAAAAAACCAATTGGTTGATTATACCATATTCTGCAGAATTAGTTAGAGTTATCTTATACTCTAAATTTTGGTTCTTCTTTATGACTTTTTTACTAAAGTTACATAACGGCTCACATTCCCACTCCCCTTCAAATCCTTTGAACCTGACACGAGGAGTTGTTTCACCTGCTTGTGGGAACATAGAAACAAGACAAGCAGCCTTCATCTGTTTCAGCGATTCAATCTTCTTTGCTGTGGATTGAAGCATTGAATCAAGATGCAGGAAGTATGCCCCCAAAGCTTGTTGTTCTTCTTTGGAAGGGAATTGGAAATACATGGACCGAAAAGTTCCATTCGTGATTTGATTAATTGTGGCGCCTAAATGTTTATTTACTTCGTCATCAAACCGACTTGTACTCAAGAGTGCATTCATAAAATTTGGCTCATCAGTGTGCAGACCAGCCATAAATGCACCAATAACAGTATTGGGCATCGATTCTTTTATTTGGGCATGTTTGCCGATTAAAGTTCGGGAGCCATTTCTAACGACTACAATTATATCACCAATCTTAACATTTGGAGATGATGCGACTTCACTCTTAACATAAATATTATCTAGGAGAGAGATTTCCCCATCTTGTACATTAGAAGAACGAAGAACCAATGTCCCTTTTTCGCGAATGTCATTAGGTGTATAGGTTAGGCCATTGTACAATGTTACAACATCCAATAATGGTTTACTTTTCCATTCCCCTTCAAATCCTTTAAGTCTTATTTCTGGTTTTGCCATAGCTTATCCCTTTAAAGAGTTCTTGAATTCATTGAGACCACGAATGGCAAACTCATCACCTGTAAGGTCGGAAATAAGGTTGGAGAGTTCGTCTTGTGCTGCCACAAGTTGGGTATTCAAGTCATTATACGATACTGCATATTTCGATGCTAAAGCCTCCACCTGCTTGATAAGCGCTTCAACAACATCTGAGGCAGTAGCAATAATACCATTCTGTACAGGAGTAATCCACTTCTTATGCAGGAAATGCTTCACCTCCTCGTCTGTAAGGTTCTGGATGGCATGAACAGTATCAGACTCCAATTTTATTTTAGCCGCTTTAATGGCTTTGCTGACTTTCGTTTGCTCGTCCCACAAAGCTACCATCTTCTTCAGTTTTGCCTTGGTATCTGCTTCTATCTCGTCTCCTTTGGCTTTGGCATCCTTCTTAATCTTTGCCTTATCCATTTTGGTGTTGTCGTCAGCATCCAGATACTCCAGACCTTCATCCTCAGTAAAGCTATCGCGAATCTCGTCAACCTCACCATTGATGTCTTCAACACGTTGCTGCATATTGGCTATCTTTGCCAAATCGTCAGCAAACATCTCCTGCTGAATCATATCAAAGGGAATGATGCGACCTTTCAGTCCATCTGGCACTTCAATCTCTTCGTCACCTTTCTTCACCAGCTTTGTAGCCTCCTCAACAGTACGGGCAGCATCAAAGCCATCAGACTGAAGGGTCTCAATGTCATTGACAATGTTCTGCCAGTTATCGCTCAATGCCTGATAGGCTGCATAACGGTCTATCAAAGGGATGTCTTTCAGACGGCGGAAAATATCGTCTGTAATTTCGTCCTGCTCCTTCATCTCGTTCACATTCATCACGTTGGTAATCAGTCGGCGATGCAGTTCATCCTCGAAATCAGCAAAAGCACTTACCATCTGTGCTGTGAAAGCCTTTACGTCTGTATTCTCTTTCACAGAGGCAGCAACATCTTCTACTGCCAAACGAGAATAAGGAATATCTCCTTCAGACTTGAACAACTGCTGATGGAGCGAAGGCAGCACATCCCAATATGGCTGCATGGTGGCGATATCGCTATTGGGGATCCCACCATTCATCGTAGCGTAGATGTCATACTGTCCTGGGGCTTCTGAGGAATCTACATAGCGAGGAATGTTCAAATTGTAGCCGTTCTCACGAATTTCATCACGACTTACGGTGCGAGAGAAACCTGGGACAGTCTTACGCTCTCGCCATGTATCTGCAATGCGCTTCACATCAGAAGCACGCAACTTGTTCTGCTTACCATCCTTGACAAAGCCCTTTGAGGCATCTATAATCAGGACATCATCATTATCCCTGTGTTGCTTCAAGACCATTACAAGGGTTGGAATACCTGTACCAAAGAAGATATTGGCAGGCAAGCCAATGATGGCATCAATATTATTCTTCTCAATAAGCTGTTTTCTGATTTGTCCTTCTGACTCATCGTCAGGATTGCCACGGAAAAGCACACCATGAGGCAGAACGATGGTCATAATGCCGTCTGACTTCAAATGGTAAAGTTCGTGCAGGAGGAATGCATAGTCAGCCTTGCTTTTAGGAGCCACTCCATATTCCTTGAAGCGATAATCAAATTCTGCATCAGTTGGATCCCAGTGCTGTGAATATGGAGGATTAGAGACTACGGCATCCACGCGAAGGGCCTTACCAGCATCAGCACCGGTCTTGCTGATTGGCCAGTCTTCACCAAGAGAGTCAGCACATCGAGTATCGATATTGCTGGGACTGATACCACGCATCACCAAATTCATACGGGTCAGGTTATAAGTGTTCTCCTTTAATTCCTGAGCGTAATATTTCACATGGTTCTTATCCTCAATATGTCGCCCAACACTCTTACCAATGGTAAGCAACAGAGAGCCAGAACCACTTGTTGGGTCGTAAATCTCAATATTTTCCTTTGCCTTGTGATGTTCAGCCACAATCTCAGACATCAGGATAGCAACCTCATGAGGAGTATAGAACTCACCAGCCTTCTTGCCAGCATTGGCAGCAAAGTTGCCAATCAGATATTCATAGACATAACCCAGCACATCATAGTCCTGTTTGCTGTCAGTAGGAATATCCTTGATATCCTTGATAATGCCTTTCAGGGCTTTGGTCTGAGCAGAAGGATTCTCGCCCAGCTTGCTCAATCCAGCCTGAAGGGTAATGAAAATCTTCTCATACACCCCTTTGAATTTGTCGCTAATCAGTGCATCAAATCTGTTGAGGGCTGCACTCAAGTCTGACACACTAAAGCTAACATCTGGCTTCAGCCATGTAGAAAAGAGGTACTTATATTCAATGAAGTAGCCGATATGGTCTTTGCAGTCGCCAATTAATTTCTCCATATCCGGATTACTATAATCCTCCACAAGATAAGGCAGATAGTCATCTGTCCACTCATGTTCAGTCTTCAGGTAGTTCACCTCATTATCTGACAGGAACTTATAGAAGATAAGTCCCAGGATATAGTCTTTATATTCGTTGGCATCAATCTTTGAACGCATCTTGTTCGCAGAAGACCAAATCTTATTTGCTAACTGTTGTTTGTTCATATATTGTATCTTTATTTTACTACAAATAGTTTATTCAAGTCTTCATTCAGAACAACATGTTCTCTGAACGAAATACTTGCACCATCATAGACGGCAGAAACATCTACGCCTCTGTCCACAAGAGTATCAATCAGCGCAGCGTCATGTGCGGCACGAGCTGATGCCCAGCATCGTTTTCCTACCAGAGCATTAAATTGCTCAACCAAAGCCTCAGTGCTCTGTTGCTTTACGCTGTTCTTAATCTTCTGATAATTATATGTTCTTGCCATATCAACTTTATTTTATTGTTTTCGTCTGCAAAGGTAATACCTTTCTGTGCAGGTTTTCTGCATAGGTGAGAATATTATTTATTCGGAATTCTCCAGATTCCTCGAACTATATTTTCAATGAGCGCTTGACGGAGCTTTGAGAATGTTCCACCATCTCCATTTAGAGCTTCAATTACAATATCTATTTTGCCAACAATAGTGTCAAGATATTCTGATATTTGTATCTGTTCTTCAATAGGTGGCACCAGACATTTGAAGTCGGGAATCATTTTTGCATCAATAGACTTAATAGTTGTCCCCTTAGCCATTGACATTAAAGACTTCTCATATCCTTTTAGCAGATAATACATGTAACGAGGAGTTATTACTCTCTCATCCGTACATTTAATAGCCGCCAATGAAGGGGATAAAATTCCGTTCAATCCTCTAAATACTTCTCCTGTATTGGCACCTTTTACGATGACTAGTATATCATTTTCTGTAGCGCACCTTGTTTTAGGTGTCACCTCATACTTCTCATCACCAGAAGGATTTCTAAGATAAGGAACAGAGAGAATTGGTAATCCTTCCTTTGCCAAAACTGGTGGTCTATTGATACCAAATACTACTTCTGATGCTGAGCGCAAAGGTAATTCCTTCCAAGAATCATCCTCAGAATGAACCTTATTTAGATTGTTTATTTGTTGAATAAAAGGCTTTACTGTCTCGATAGCTTCTACGACAGAAAGAACACTGCTGGTAGATTCTTCCAATGGCGTAACATCACTTTCAATAGATTTGAAGAATTTACCAAAATCAACAGAATAGCCCTTTTCTACTGAGCTATAGTCCACAGTTATCTTACCTTTGGCAAATGGCTGACGTTCCTTTGCAATAAACTGCACTATATTTGTATCTAAAGATATCGAAACAGTTTCTTTCTTTTTTCCATCTTCCAAAAGTCCGACTTCGTAGAAACCAAACTGCTCATTATTAATAGTTTGTGACAATGTGGAATCTTCTTCAGACTTATACAAAGCGACAGCAGATTCTACAAACCCCTTGCCAATAGAAAGGCGACTACCTTTTTCTTCTTGAATAGATAAGTCAATTAGACGAACCTTCCCTATATGATTTTGTTCCTTTCTACTAGAAAGAATCCATAAATAAACAGGAATACTAGTAGCAGCTAACAATCCACCTGGCAAGGCCATGATAGTCTCTACCATATCATTTTCAAACAACCATCTGCGAATACGTGACTCTCCACTATTTACAGCACCTCCCCATAAAACATTTCCTGTAGAAATAAAGGCAGCACGACTGCCATCAGGGTGCATTTTAGATATGATATGTTCGATAAACAGAAATTGACTATCAGAAGTAGATGGAAGTCCAATGGAGAAACGCCCATTCGCATCATAACTTTCCTTTTCTATTCTTTCCTTAATTGGTCTCCATTGCAAGCCTAATGGCATATCAGCAAGAATATATTGAAACTTGTGGTTTGGAAACTGATCATCTGTTAAAGTATTACCATAGCACACTTTGCTGAATTTATTTCCTGAAAGTAACACCAGCGCTTTAGCAATAGCACTTGGAAAACTTGATACATCCTGACCATAAAGTGATATGTTTTCCTGATGAATTGCAAATCTTTTTGCCTTTTCACCCGCATTTGCTAGCATATTACCTGTTCCACATACTGGATCATATATAGAAGCCATGTCATCTACAGACTTGCGGATATCTTTTGCAAGAAGACATTCGCAGATAAGATTTGATAGGTCTTGAGGGGTATACATTTCACGTGCACCATAAGGCATCAAAGATGATATTAGCTCTAAAAACTCTTCATTGTCAACTGATGAAGCAGACATATCCATCTCTGAAAAGAGGTCGAACAACTCTACAAGATATCTGGACTGACGTTGCATAATAGCCAGATTCTGATTGAAACTCATTCCATCCAAGAATTCTTGTACATTCTTACTGAATCCTTGAATATAAGAATTCATAACAACCTCTATAGAGTTGTTAGCTGTAAGAATACCTTTGAAGGTATAGCCAGAACAGTTAAAGAAAGGATATCCGCCAGATATCTCACATAATTTCTCTGCAAGACGTTCGTCGTTAAGTCTCTCCCCATTTTTAGAGAAGAAAGAAGCACTCTCTTGGGCATATTTGCCTATCAGGCAGTCAATACGACGCAAGAAGGTAAATGCGATTGCAACCTGCTGCAATTGCATATCTGGCATCACTCCTTTAACATGCGATAGCACCTGCCAAATTCTTGATAATGATACTCTATTATTATGTTCTGTCATCATCTATTAATTATTTTCTGCTGCAAAGGTACACATTATCTGCGCAAGTTTTCTGCATAGTTTATAAAAACAATCGATTTACTACATCTATGTCACCTACTATGTATGAATATGCTGCATCTCGACCCTTATCCCCAATGAAAATTGGTTTCAGCCACAACGAGACTTGTGCTTGCAATTGTTTAATTGTAACATTTGAATTCATATCACAAAATACATGTTGTACTTGTCCTTTAGCCACTTCTTTCACTCCTTTTTCATCAACGACACTAAAACCTGCTCCAGAATACATATAATGATAGTTTGTAATTAGTTCTCTATCATGAGTTGTAGACTTAATAGTATGAGCGACAATTGCGACCTTCACAGAAGCGCATAAATTCAAGTTTTTAATATCTGCAACAAGCTGTTCTGCTTTTTCTTTTGATAGAGGAACGACACCTGACCTTTTATCAGGGTCATTATTAAAAAAAATAGTTATATGAAAATCCTCTTTTAGCTCTTTGGGGGCAATAGATTGAAGAATAGCAAATAAAGAGTCTTGCTTTCTTTCCACAAATTTATCTCCAAACATAAAGTTGTCTGTAATTATAACTGCATTTAGTGGGGCAAGCTTAAATTCCCCAAAGAATTGAGTCCAGCTATCATGAGTTACAATTGTTGGATCATCTATCTTTTCCCATTTAGGTACAAGATTAAATGGATGCCCTTTTATAAATCTCTCAAAAGACTTTAAATCATTTTTGTCATTTGATATTATTAAGCAACCATATTCCTGTCTTATTTTCTTATAATCCTTTATATCCCCCTCATTGATTAGAAATACATCGTCACAAATGTTTTCTGGAGAAAACTCACGAATCCATTTTTTCGCTTTGATGGATTTGTTTTCGCGTTTATTTAATCGTTTATAGTTATCGTCGCTCTCAATTAGTTTTCTTAAATCCTCATGAGACATATCGACAAATATATTACTCAACTTATTGAGCATCGTATATGCTATATCATAAGTTGATTCTTTTTTCCTACACTTTATGATTTCATTTAAGAAATCATAATTACAATATGTATTATGTGTCCCCTTCATTAATCCTCATCATCTAGATCAAACAATTCCATGGCAGCATCATCAGCTACATTGAAGAAACCCGGCCCAAATGCTTTCTCAAATTTGCCGTTTCTTTGGAAGCCCATGTCATCATAAGGTTTGTCATTATTACCTGTGATGTAGTATACTTTAAATGGTATATCATAAAGACCTTCCTTAAATAGTCTTGCAGCTAACACTTGTGTATGTCGTACTAAATATTCTGAGTGCGTTTCTATGACAAAACGTACTCCATAGTCCTTATTGATAATATTTATTAAATCTGCCAATTGGCTTTGAACAGCAGGATGTAAATTCTGTTCAGGCTCTTCTAACAAAACTGTAAGCTGCTGACCTTTGTACTTGCGTATAAGTGTTGCAAGACGAAGCAACAAAATAACAAGTTGAATAGACCCCATTCCTTTATCTGCCAAGTCTACCCCTCCTGGATAACCTTTCCGCTTTTCACCTTTAATTTCAGGATTCTCTTTATCAAATACAACAAGGCTATAATTATCTCCTTTATAGGGAATAACCTTTAACGAAGTGCCTATCTTAAACTCTTTGAGCCAGTCTTCTATTAAAGAAAATTCATCATCACCTTCTGATATACGTGACGTATAAAACTCATGAATAGTACGTTTGGTATAATCACTAGAATTAGCACATTTTGCATAGACAGAATCCTGAAAAACAGAATGGGCATAAATATACTCAATAGTTTGGCCACTAATTACTTTTTCTATCTCCTCGGATATGGATATAATAATAGAGGCCTTCCCTTTAAGGATATTTTTCTTAGCCTCTTGTTCCTTATATTCTTTAGAACGCTTATCACCAAGTGTTCCGGTTTCAGAGTAATGAGCAAAGCCTTTTATCAATTCAGGTATAACTAATTGACCGGCATTATCTCCCATGAAGAAAGACATATCTATCGTAACTGAATCACATTCTTCAAGTGTAATACCTAGCGCTTGTCTTTGGGATTCAATTTCTTTCTCCAATATTTCAATCTGCAACTTCAATTCAGAGACTTCACCAAGATTTGTACTCTTGGATAATCGCTTTTTAAGATCATCAAGAACTCTAAATCGATCGTTTAATTTTCGTTCATCTATGTTATCATTAAGTGCTTTATTATCGTATCCAAAACGTGCCGTCATCTGACTTTTATCGAAGTCGAATGTAAAAGAAACATCTCTATATTCATCCGTAATGGCTATCAAAGACACCTGCGGTATAACGCCAGGTTTCCTTTCACCACTGATTTTAACAACAAAGCGGAACTGCTTTATTCTCATCGTAAATGAAATCGTATTCTCCTTTTGTGGGCTTTGACGACAGAAAGCCCGGTAAAAATCACCCACATTTACATGCTCAGTATCAAAATTGAAATGAGGACGTGTAAACGTCTTGAAAAGATTATTGGTATCTTCAACACGCTCTATCCTACTCTTTAAGAAGTCACGCATCAAAAGCATGGCTTTAACAAGAGTTGACTTACCAGCATTGTTACCACCTACTAAGATGGTTATGTCGCCCAAATCAATTTCGGGGAAATTAGTGAAACGACGGAAGTTTGTGAATCCTATTGTATTACTCATATCTGTATTTGTTTTCTTAATATTGGCTGCAAAATTACTCACTTACTGTGCAGGTTTTCTGCATCGTTCAAATTATTTTCATCTTCTGATTCGCTTAGTGATTCTTGAATCTCATGAAGTTTTCTCTGTAGTAGGGCTTTATCTGGTAAACATAGCTGATACTCGGCTACCATTGTTGGGGACAAGCTACGACTCAAAGCATATTCTACGACTGCATCATCCTTGTCTTTGCAGAGCAGAATACCTATACTGGGATTCTCTTTGGGCTTTTTTACATCTCGATCAAGCGCCTCCAAGTAGAAGTTTAACTGTCCCAGATGTTCTGGTTTGAATTTTTCCATCTTCAACTCGAAAGCAACAAGACATTGCAATTCTCGGTGATAGAACAACAAGTCTATTCGGAAATCGCTGTTTCCTACCTGTAGGCGATATTCCTCATCAATGAAAAGGAAGTCTTTTCCGAACTCCAAGACAAAGTCTTTCATTCGGGCAATGAGGGCTTTCTTCATCGTATTTTCATGTTCATAGTCCTTTCCACCAATGAACTCTAATACATATTGATCTCTGAAGATTTGTTCTGCTTGAGGTGCTATTTCTCTCATCACTGGTGAGAGTTTTGGAGTTCCTACAGCACTCCGCTCATAAAGGGCACTATCTATCTGACGATCCAATTGACGCGTAGAAAGTCTGTCATGAATAC
>Ga0247611_10006693_pt1 | contig 14693 bp, 21 predicted proteins | sample 177DNAGHGhighgp2_FD_192422 | JGI IMG/M metagenome (GOLD analysis project Ga0247611, IMG submission 192422) | Sheep rumen microbial communities from Palmerston North, Manawatu-Wanganui, New Zealand - 1770 DNA GHGhigh gp2 | ecosystem: Host-associated > Mammals > Digestive system > Stomach > Rumen...
AACTTTAATGGATAGTCTCTATTTGTATAAGTTAAAGTGTTTTATTGAATCTTTAGTAAGTACGCCACAATGCATCCAAAAATCATTATTTGAACTTTTAATTTGCACGTCACAACCTCTTAGATTATACCAATAGAATTTCCTCCATCCATAGTTTACAGACCGTCTAACATCTTCTTTTGGGACTTCTGGAAACATCTCATATAAACGATCATAATAATCTTCTACAGTCTTTATCATTAGTAATATGCTTTGCCAGAATTAAGTCTATCAGCGATTCTTTGTTTTCGCCCTGCATCTACATAAATAGGTTTTTCTTTAAAAACCCCACCATTCTAATATTTAAACATCATTTGCGCTCCAGTAAAATTAGATGCTAGATAATCTATATCCTTCCATTTACCATTTTTTCTTCCCTATATAAATCCTTCTCTAGGATAACTTTTAATATATATTTCTGCTTTTTTAGATCTAGTAGGTAATACAAAAGTGTTGCTATTATCTATAATATCATCTAATACCATTGCTATATTGGCTTTCCATATTCGTTCAGCTAATTTTTCTTTATGCCTATTTTTCATTATTTTTTCGCATTCTTTAGCAGTCATAACAGTTTTATTAGCTGGAAATCCTTTCATTACATCTACTGCATTCATGCAGTATCCTGTAGCATATTTCATTATTTAATTGGTTTATAAGATTTATTAAATATTTTTCTATTCCAGGATGATTTGGCATCAAGTATTCTATTAAAGTCATTTTGGCTCATACTTGGTGCAACACGTGCAGCATCACACATCTTTGCCCATCTTGCTTCTAATAACTAAGCCTATTGTAATAATGCTGAATTGTTAGATGCTAATGCTCGTTTATATAATACTACAAAAGCACAAAAACATGCGATAGCATCAACTTCTTTATTGTTTAATAAGGGAAGACCATCATCATCCATCTCTACCCCTTTATATAGGATATTAATTAAACCACAATCCTTGTCTAAATAAAGAGTATCTCCTACTCTTTCATATTTTACATATCTTCCATGCATATAGAAAGGGTCCTATTCGTGTTTTCTTATTTCTATATAATTCTCAGTAAATTGAGAATCATAATCACCATTAGATGTTTTATTAGTTACATAATTCCAGTCTTCGTAAGGCAATGTTACAGCCTCTATTTCGTCACAATTACAAGGAAGAGCAACTGCTTTTGTAGCACAATCTACATCTATAGAGTATTTATATAATCTAGTTTGCTTATTGCCTATTCTATTCCAAGCAATAAGTCCCATTTCTTCAAAGTCTTCAGGGCTCATTTCAAGTCCATATAATAAATTAGCCTATGTATAGGCAGAATAAAAAGCTTCCATAATTATTTAGGTACTTGGTCATTTGGTCTAGGTCCAGTAGCAAGCTATCTATAATATTTAATTTTTTTCTATATTACTCTATCTTTAATTTCAGCATTCATAAAAGAAGATTGTGTGGCATCTTCATCTGTGCAGTCACACCCAAATTCCTTAAGTAATCTTTCGTCTTTAAAAATACCTAACACAGATATTCTCTTTAAGAAAGGTGCATTATAAACATAGCAATCATACATTTTATTACTATTAGGGGCCATGTTTATATAAACATAAGGTCTATTTTTATTTCTTTTTCTATATTTATGGTATCGCATTACTGAGGGATTAGTATACCATAAAAAGGGTTGTTGCATATCTGCAGATCCAATATATTCAATACCACCTCCGAATTCTGTTAAAATTGGAGGCATTTCAAAATGCATAGTAGGAGTACCATCAAAATTATCTCCTGTACAAGCATCACAATTCTCAATAGATTTACAATCTACTGGAATACAATTAATGGATCGTAGTAAATCGTTTTTCTAAATAATCCCCTTTAAAGAATATTCTTTTATTAGGGCTAATCTTTCATCTACAATATCATCTTCTAACTACTCCAAAGATAATGTTGGAGTAGAAGTGTAGCCCTATAAACCTGACACTATATCGTTATAAATTGCAGATGCTAACTTTGAATATACCATAATTTATAATTAAAAAAAGGCGGCGGCTTATTCTAGCTCACCGCCTTGTTTATTTAAATTAATCTGTTAGATTAAGGATTTGTTGGTTTAGTTGTATTACCGTCTGTTGGTTTAGTTGTATTACCGCTTTCAGCATTTTCAGGAGTAGTGTCTTTTGCTGTGTAAGTAGTAGTAGAGTCAGTAGTTGCACCAGTAACATTCTGTACTTTAGGTTGCTGAGTAGGATCATCGTGAGGAGCTTCTTCGATAATATCATCACCAAACGCAGTCTTCAAGGCTGTCTGGAAAGCACCATCAAGACCTTCGCAGCAGCAATCTGCTGGTACAAAGAATACATGGGTAGTCTTAGAGTGAGTTACTTCACCAACGGCTGCACCACCAAGAACACCTCTACAGCTAATATAGTGTAAAGTATACTGAACATACTTGTTGCCTGGGATAGGCATTTCGTTCTGAGTTTCAACGATATTCCAAGGACCCATAGTTGGTAAACGAAGGTCCTTCATAATCTACCAGTAAGTACCAACACCATTTAAGCACTTAGTAATCTTAAGCTTTTTACCTTCAGATTCTACAGTAAGTTCATAAAATTCATTGTCTCCAGTAGTACTGCAATTTGCGCGGCCATCCTTCTATATAGGATCTTCTTCAGTAATTTCATCAATTACTACCCAATGACCTGGTTCTCTATAAACGCAGCAATCTGGCTCCATATCTTCCCACTTTTCGAGAGAAGCAGTAGTAAACAAACTATAATTATCACCTTCAAAAACAAGCTTAGTGTTATCTTCACTATCAACGTTAACTTTCAAGAAAATATCACCATAGAGTCTCTGAATCTTGTTGATTAATTTAGCTACTTTAGTTGCACTATTCTGCTTGCCTGTCCATTCGTAAACAAATTCCTTGCCCTTGAATACAAAGTCGTTAGAATAATACGAATTATTATCACCAGAACGTCTTAAATAGAATTTAAGTCTGAATCGGTCAGTTGCTGTAACGTCAGTAGTTGGAACTACTACTTCAAGCTTACCGTTCTTAGGGTCTACATAACGACTTCTGTAGATAGCTACAACATTATCTTTCTTAAACAGGTTAACACCATTTACTCGTAAAACCTAATTAGTACCATTAGGATTTGCTTCAAACTGATCCGCAGAATGGATCAATGTAGTTGTTGTGAAATTAAACATAATTTTTTAGTTTTTATTTAGATTCCTGCTGCTGGCCTGGCGTGGCAACAGTTGTGTTTATACCCATATGGGTCTATAATCTCTAATCACTCGAATTTTCCATAACGAGTCGTACCAGCCCATTTATTATCTCTTGACAAACATAATCTGGAAATTCCAAGATCTATGATGTGTCTTCTGTTAAATCTATTTGTTCTTGGGTTAATCTAATATGTTGCGGAGTCTTTAAATAATCTACATAAACTTTATCCAATTCAAATATTCCATCATCCTTCCCATACCGAATCTCCATTCGGACTTGTGAGGGATTGCCATATCTTATGGTTGGATAATGCTCTACTTGATCTTCCTTTTGATCCTTCTTTTGTACACCTTCAAGATCATGTAGAATTCTAGATAAACCTGTTGGTTCTATCTTTTCTATTCCATCATCATCTTTTTTAATTTTTACTTCAGGGTCTGTTCCAGTTCCTAAGTTACTTTGTCCTTCGTCAGCTTTCTTATAAGGATTAGTGGGAACTTGTATTGAAGAATAACCTTCATCTTCTTTTACAGGATTAACATTATGGATAAAGTAATATGGGTTTCTATATGATGGGCGCATATAGAAATTGTTAATAACCTACGACCACATATCAGAAGTAAGTCTAGAAGCAGGTTGTGCCCATAGTTCACCTGCATTATAACATTTAAAACGTTTCTTAACTTTATATTCACATATACAATTTAATATATGTAAATAATCTTCTGGTAGTTCTACTTCCCATATATTATTATATAAAGAACTGCTAGTTTTTACACCATATTTATTATCTAATTCTTGTACTTTTATAGGCTTAAGAACTGCAGTTGCCTTTAAAACTCTTAAATCATCAGTAGTCTATTGACTAGTATCATAAATATTATAGTGTAAATTTATATATTGAGAAATAGCTTTATTGAAGAAATAATTAAAGTCTTCCAACAACAAGCTTGGAGCTTCTGTTTTATTTAGCTCCACAAGCATTGCTTCATATACTTGTCTTGCGGTCATATTTAATATATAAATAATTATTATTACTTCTTAGCTTTAGGAGATTTTGATTTAGATTCTTCACTCTCATCATTATCCTCTTCAAGCTCAGGATAGGTATCTCTCTTTATAAGTTCAAGAAGTTTAGCATTCTTTGGATCCTTTAAGAAAGCGATTACTGCATCATCAGAGATGCCTAGAACAATATCATCACCATAAACATAGACTTTATTTTTAACAACAATAACATGTCTTTCTCGTGCTTCTATTAAGAGCAAACGTAAAGACATATCTGTACCTGTATAAAGGTCTATAATACGTTTAGGGTCTTTAGACGCAATATTAAGTAAGTACTCGGTTACTTCCGAATCAGGAGCATTACGCATATTCTTACCTAACAAGCGAGCTTTAAGTACTCGTCCTTCTGCACCCTTAGTATCATTAAAGATATAAGATTGTGCATCAAAGATTTGTTTAGTTTTGTTAACTTTCTTAGTTACTTCTACACCAGGTGCTTCTACATAAAGTTCAGCAATACCATAACGAGCATTAGTTTTACCCTCTGCAATTTCACCATCAATGAGTAAATTACCATGACTGTCACGAGCGTCTCTAGAAGGAGCTATAATAGGAGCATAACGGATGCATTCCCATTCTGCTTTCTGATATGGGTCCTCCAAATCAAATTGAATACCATCTTGGATCTCAAATACTCTATTTTCTGGAATTAAAACTTTATTAGAGTTTCTATCTTCGTCTGACATAATCATGTCGCCCATGCTATTTACTCTCCTGACACAATCAGGAAAACGGCCAGTTTTAGGATTTTTTACAGGTTGAATATAATAAATCTAACCAACTTTGCCATATACACTTCTTAAAACAATTAAATTTTTTTCCATTGTCATTAGTTCATTTTTAAGTTTATATATAAATCTTGGAATATATAATGCAAAATTATAAAATTTAAAAAATATAAACAAATATTATATTAATTTCTTTTTAAATTCTTCCCACTTTTCAGAATTATTCTTCACTTTTAAGGCTTTACCATTATTATCATATAATGTAGCATTATTCCAGCCAATTACTCCAGGGCATATTTTACCACTAATATCATAATGTCTTACTATCCTAGTAGTAGGAATATTATATTTTTTCATTAATATCTTTGTCAGTCTTACAGCATTTTCTAATGCTTTATCTGTAAAGTACCATCCAGCATGGTTAGGTTTGGATGCATCATAACCAGGTCGCAATGTTGAACAAATTTCAATACTTATAGTATTAGCATTTGTAGCATTTCCATATAACTGAGCACCACCTTCTGAAGTCTTCTTTTTATCACCTACTCCCCAACAATAATAATTATTAACGTCAGGGTTAAACTAAATCATATCTCTATCATCAACACCGAAATCGGCAGAACCCTTCTTATACTTTTCCCAAGTATTTTTCATAGTTTTCGCTGTTCCTGGTCTTGAATTTCCCCCTGCGGTATAATGGATAGCTATATACTTAATAGTCCTATTAGGTTTTTTAGTTATACAACTAGTTAGTGGAGCATAAATAATATTTGGATCTACACATTTACTGTTAGTATCTGTTACTCCTAATGCAGCCCATGTTTTTGGGCCAACTATACCATCTGCTTCAAGTCCATGTGTTCTTTGAACCTGTTTAACACATTCTTCTGTGATAGGCCCAAAAATACCATCAGCTTTAATTCCTAGTAACTTTTGTAATTGTGTTACTTCAGTACCTTTGTCTAATTTCTTTAAAGTTTTCATGGTTTAATAAATCCGCCAGAGTCAAAAATATAACTATCTTTATCAGGAATATTAAGTTCGCCTTCACTAATTTTACCGTCATTATTTTCAGTTCCATTATAAGGATCTTCTTTCTTTGAAACACGTAACATGTCTATTAGTTTTATGTCTTCTAAAGTGTTAAAGTATAAAATGTCTTTTTCATTTTTATAATTTTATTTAATTAAGTTATGAATCTGCGGTTTCAACAGTCCATCCTGTAGGAACGGCATTTGTTCCTGTAGTAGTCCATTCAGCAGATGCATTCTTAACAAATGTTCCTGTTGCTGCAACTCCTTGTAACCATGCTGCAGTATAAGTATTAGAAGGTGTTGTTGTGAACAATGCTTTAATGTGATTAAGTTTTGAACAATTCTTAAACATCTAAGTATAACAACCACTAACTAATGCTGTTGCAGGAAGTTCAGGAGCAGTTTCTAATTTAGTGCATCCTTCAAACATTCTTCTATAACAATTTGCTTGTAATGTGGTTGCAGATAACATATCAGATGGAACTGTTGTCAAATTAGTACATCCACCATACATCATATAATCACACCATTCTGCCAATGTGGTTGCAGTAATTTTTGATGCTGTTTTTATTCCTGAATGAGCATTGAACATACCTGCATAACAGTATTCTGCCAACGTAGTTGCAGGAAGTTCAGGTGCGGTTTCAAAACCTGTGTTCATGTAGAACATTCCATGATAACAATGTGGTGCCATTATAGTTGCAGGTAATACAGGTGCAGTTGTAAATGTATCACAACTAAACATACCATAATAACACCATGCCTTCATTTCCATTGCAGGAAGTACAGGAGCATATTGCATATGACGGCATCTGTCAAGCATTTCCCTATAACATTCCGTTGTCAATGTAGTTGCAGGTAATACAGGTGGTTCTAATAATGAATCACACAAATAGAACATTTCCTTATAACAAGCAACTGCCAAATTCAACGCAGAAAGTTCAGGACAATCTACCATCTTACTACATGCCATGAACATTCCGTAATAACAATATGGTGCTAATGTAGTTGCAGGTAATATGAGATTTTTTGTCGAGATAATTTTCTCATTGAAATATTCAGGGTGGTCTTCATATTCTTCCCATGAATAATTCCAACCAAACAAATATGTAAATGCTCCTGCTCCATAACCTGTAGAGACATATTCTTTAAATGTAGTCTTATCAGCAAAATCATCACCATAAAGTAATGACATTATATTACCATAAATATTATATTTACCTGTTGATTTAAATGTGCTGAATCCTGCATTAGTCAATGGCATGTCATCACCAACATTCGCACTATCAGGTTGAGTACATAACTGAACTGCATTTGACTTCCATAATACTGTCTTACCTGCTGCAATGTTAGGAGTAGTAACAACCACTTCTTGTGAATCAACATTTTCAGTTGTTGTCCATGTTTTACCACCATCAACTGAATATGATATACTTGGTATACATGCAGTGGTCAATTTTGCATCCATCGTAAAGGTGAACACACAATCATCTATTGCTTCAAAAGTCAGATAATCCTTACTATAATCATGTTCCTCTTCTTTCTTTGAAACACGCAACATATCTATTAATCTTATGTCTTCTACAGAATTAATGTATAAAATGTCTTTCATAACTATATTTATTTTTTAATATCACAAAATTAGGTTAGGACAATCAATTTTTAATAATCTGCGTATTGTTAGATAAATGCACAATCCTTTCTCAGCATCCTCAACAGTATTATAACCATTTGTATTGCTCATATAAGCGTTTAACTTATGCCCATCACTATTAACAATCCATTTAGAAGTATTTGTATCATAATCTATAATATATTTACCACTAGTAATGTCATCAGATGTTTGTAAAATACGTTTTGATGTGCCATTTTTTTCAAACACATACATCGTAGTATCCGCCACAGTAACTGTCTCACCATTTGTATTTGTGGTTAATGAAATTTTATATGTGTCATATAATTCATATTCACCATACTCTGTATTATATTTCTGGATAGTAAATTCATTATTGCTAATACTATAGTTAGATTTGAATTTATCAATTACCCATCGTAAAGGTAATCCAATGTGTTTAGGTATAGTATATTGAATTACACCTTTATATAATGTAGAACTATTATTCTTGTCATAAGAATATACTTGATTATCACCTCTAAGCCATATAGCAGCAAGATCGTTCAAATAATTGGGAGTGACATTATATACTGTTGTAAATGGTAATGTGAAAATAGTTATAGTTACTTTCTTAATCTTGTCATTTTCATATTCTATATCCACCAAATCTGCAGAAGTTGTAAATGAGCCATAATCATATGAAGTATCACTATTAGTAAGGGTAAAATTATTACCGTCTACAGTTGGGCTTAGTATGCTTGCGGTACTATCATTTGCATCATAAATAACAATTTTTTTTTCTTTTGAACGGTACTGTCCTTGATTGATTTCATCAATAACATCATCAGACATATCTCTTTCATAAACAAAACTCTCTTTTTCTCTTATTAGCGTACCATTACTAACTTTATAAAGTCTTGTAATATTACATCCACCAGAAGACCCAACAAAGCCTTGTACTTTACCTTTTGGATCAATTATTATTTTACTGCTTGCAGAAATATTTTCCTTCCCCTCAATAGTAATCTTTTTTTGTTTGTCCTCACAATATCCAGCCGCAAGGAAAAACAGTTTATTATTGCTATTGTTTGTATCGGTGAATAAAACACCATTACGCCCCTTGGTATCAAAATTATCAACCCATGATACATTTGTTGTATCCATTAAATCCTGCATCTGTATAAATGTAGGGACATGTGGTGAACTTGTACTATCAAGATATTCCTTTAGAAAGGTACCGTTCTTCACAACCCGTCCATAATAGGTTTCATTGAAACCAATATCTCCAACACCAAAAGTTGGATAAAGATATCCTCTTACTGCATTTTGTTGAATATATATGCCCATACTATCGTTTGGGACTGTTCCAAAATTACGTTTTCCCCATAATGAACCGCCAATGTCTATGAGATGTAGGGAATCAGATTCGTAGTCATAGTATGTTTCGTTGTTTAAATATTTCATAATAAAAGTATATTAATTTATTAATCTTCATCTACTTCAATCACAATATGGCTCTCATTATCTATTATTATGTTACCAGATGTATCTTTATATAATACTGGTTTATTCTCATTTTTGCCAACAAAAACTTTTAAACCATCATTTTCAACGTTAATTATTTGTTTCATTCCTTGCATTCCTGTAAAGAATAACTACGTTACCTTTATGTTCTTACCGAAATATATTTTGGTGTTAGTGAAGGAGGTCATCGGACAATGATTGTTTGCATCAGTCCATCCCCAAATACCCTCAAATGTTATAAAGGTTGGCAATTGAGTATTAGAATAAGTGTTACTATTATCATGTGCAATGATATATCTTTTTCCATCAAGAGCAATAGTTTTATTGCCAATACTTTGTTCATATATGTTTCCTGCAACTTTAACGTAATAGTCTTTATTAATATAAAAGTTGACAGTATCTAATGATAACATATAAGCTCTATTAATGACATTACTAAAATTGCGTTGTTTATTCATTATAAACACTGTATTGTAGATTTCAAATATGCCATATGTTTCATTAATACTTTCTGCTGATTTCAAAATGAAATTCGTTGCTGTGCCTGTATCAACTAAACCGTATTTTGTATCATTGATCTCAAATATACAATTATTAATCTTATTACCGAATGTCATACTTGCCAAATGAGGTGCTGATTCTTGTTTTGGTCCACATGCACAATTAGTAAATACACTATTCTTTACTGTTACATTGTCACAGCGTGCAGAGAAATCAATACTTTGGAGACAACAATCTGCATAGAAGTTTTCTACGGTACAATGACTTGCGTGGAAACCAAGTGGTTGATAAATTATGTTATATGCTTTGCAATTCTTAATCCTAACGTTTCTCACTGCTCTATTACCAGTATGACGACCCGCACCTATACCATTTTGTCGCATTTCTATATTACACTGCTCTACACGAATATCATCACTGTAGCATCTTTCACAGATACCGTTAGACATAATAGATAATGATGCGCCAGCAACGCCTATATCGGACAACATATAGTTTTTCCATCCATTAGAGTTACTAGCAAAGATACTAGAGTTCAAGTTAAACACATGATTAAGCTTAAACTTTGAATTTGAACCTTGATAAACAAAATCTGTATCATAATCCAAATCTAAATCAGTGGTTAAATCAGTACTGCTATTATCAATAAATCTCGGAAAATCATGCTTTAAGTGATTACCTACCCAATTTAAACCTTTCACAACACAATGTTTGCAGTTGGACAAGAGTAATCCCATCATTATGGTACCATTCTAAATGATATTACCATTATTGTTGGTAATACCAGTTATAGTTAAATTTTCTGCACGCGTTATATCAATAGTATTTGATGAAGGGACGACATCATCATAAAAATCACCATTGAAAATAAAATGAATGTTGTTACTGCGGCTTAATAATGAACTAATTTGTGCCCAATTATGTCTATTAACTGAATAATTATAATTGGCATTCTTTGATTTTCTTCTCTCTACAATAATATTAGTATTATAAATTTCAACACTATTATCAACAACACATAACTCATACGGTGTTGAGCTTGATGCACCAGATAAATATCTATCATTTATTGAATCGTAATAGATTATATCTACAATGTTTCGTTTTTGTCCATTGTTTTCTGATTTCTCATGTGTCCAAAAACATAATTCTCCAACAGCTTCACTTTCCATTCCGCTGACCAAGCCTAAATTTGTTGCCTTAATAGTTGAGTTTATAATTGTAGCATTATCAAACCCACAATCCACAAATGCAACATTATCATTATTAGGTATGATTTTTAAGTTATTACCAATAATATCACAGTTCTGAATTAAGCCATTTTCTGTGAACTTTATCGCACTATTATTCTCGAATTGGATAGTATTTCTTGTTGTTGTATCACCATAGGTTGTATTTATTGTATATACTCTGCTCACTTTTTCTTTTGGGACACGCAGCATATTTATGATTCGTATGTCATCAACGCTATTAATATATAATATTTCTTTCATATAAGACTATTTATATTTTTATTGAGCATCTTCAACTTTAGTCCAATTATATTTACCTAAGTAATAATTATCTGTTGACATCCATGTAGAATAATCTGAACCTGCTGGAACATGGAGCGTTCCGTTAGTTTTTATATTTATGAATGTATTTGATTGAATTGCTGGAGCTGTTGTAGCAAGAGAAATAATTGAAGTCAAGCCACTGCAACCATCGAAAGCACGTGCACCAATCGAAGTTACTAAATTACCTATAGTAGCGGTGGTCATGCCACGACATCCCCAGAAAGCCCTGTCGCCAATCTTGGTCACCGAGTTGGGGATATTGATTGAGGTTAGGCCAGTGCAGCCTTCGAAGGCACTACTGCCAATCCTCGTCACCGAGTTGGGGATTGTCACCGAGGTTAAGCCACTGCAACCAAAGAAGGCGGAGCTACCAATCGAAGTCACCGAGTTTCCTATGGTCACAGAAGTCAAGCCAGTGCAATTATTGAAGGCAGAACTGCCAATCTCAATCACCGAGTTGGGGATGGTCAATGAGGTCAAGCCAGTGCAACCATCGAAGGCATAGTTGCCAATCGAAGTTATTGAATTACTTATAACAACTTTTATTAAAAAAATATTATAAAAAAATAAGTACGGCTAAATTGTAGAATTTATAAGACTTACTTTTAAAGTATGCTCATTTGAATCTTCAAACTATAATCCAAAGAAACTAAACTTTTCTTCAATAAGCTAAAAATTATCTGAAGTTACTTCTTTTCCATCTAATATAAATTTAGTTCCAATTTCATCAATGGATGCAAATACTGTAGTTCCTTGAGCGTCTTTACTAAATATAGGAGTAACGACTCCAGCACCTGCTGACTATATAGTTAATATTATCTGATTAGGAAGTTCTTTTTCTTTATTAGAGATACGAAGTGTATCTATTAATCTTATGTCTTCTACAGAATTAATGTATAAAATGTCTTTCATAATTTATTGTTTTTTATTGTTATGAGTTATTGATTTGTTTCCAAACTGAGCCATCACATACTTGAACATTCCCATATACATTTAATCTGAACCTTCCTTTCAATGAGGGAAGATTGCAGGTGTTGTAAAATTGTCCAAATATATCAGGCACAAATTTTACTGCGCTCTTGAATGGAATAAAACCACAGAAATATTGACCATCATAGTATTCACCACATAAATTCATTGAGCCAACACAATAGAGAGTTGGCTCTGTTATTTCCATTGTGAAATGCCCACCAAAGTAATGATTATAGCGTGTCGAGTAACCAGTACCAAGTGCGTAAATAATAAAGTAGGTTTTCCCCTCTACTATTGGATATTCTAAAACAGTGCCAGTAGTTGTGTTCATTGGAATCTTAGTGTATTCGTATGTTTCTGGATCAATAATATAGTTTGAGCCACCATTCTCACTCCACCCACGCATTAATAAGTTAGATGTCACATTTGTAAACTTAACTTTAAAGATTTCATAAGCATAAGACGTATAGGGAGCAGTCCATGTAGTGCTAAATCCAACATTGTAGACTCTCTCAACAGTGTCTCTGTCAACCTCAACAATTTTATGATAAGGGTCGTTAAGAACTATATTGATGCCTTCCGCAGCACCTTCATTTGTAAACATAAAAGAAGAAGGTGTTACAGGTTTCGTTTGTATCTCATGTGATTTCTTTGCACTATACTCTCCAAAGTTAACAACAGTGTCTAATTCTTCCGTTGGGTCTATTATATAATTATTTATTTGAACATGATTAAAAAGTGTCCTCTCGTTATGAGAAGTTCCTACAGAAGTGACAATTTTAACTTTTTGCAAGTTACTCAAATCCAAATCACTTATATCATAGTTTTCAAGAATTGTAAGATATGTATTATCACTACATTTAGAATAAAAACTGACAGTCTTACCATAAAGGTCTATTCTCGCAAATGTTTTTAATATTTTTCTGCCGCTGGAATTTCCAAGCGAATATTTCAACACATTAGTGCCATTTTTTTTGAACCATAAATACATATTATAACCTTCACAATATATACTAAGATAGTCTCCACTTGGATTCGTTGCACTAACAATCCCCAATATGTGTTTCAGGTTTGAATTATAACAAGAATATCCATTTGAGTTAAATCCATCACAAATCCTTAAACTTGTTATTACTTTAAGCTCGTCAATATCGTAAGTATCAACCGACGTGCAAGTCATATCGGAAGCAGACCCAAAGACCGCATAATTGTTAAACTTCATTTTTCTCAAAGGTTCCGCTTCTATCGCTTCACTTACTGCCTTTTGACTCATTACCTTCACAGTGCTGTCTCCAAGAACCTGCGCTATTATGCTATTCTCAAGAGCATCATAACCTATATTACCATCACACAATGAAATCAAATACTCATCACCTTTAAAAAGATATTCACCAGTGGTGTTATCAAGTATGTAGCACTCATCAAGTCTGTTTGGGTTGCAAGTCATACGAATATAAGCAACGTCATCCCATGTTGCGGATATTCCAATAGTTACAGTTCTAGCGTTATTCGCATTAACTGTATAGTACAAACCTGAAATAAAAGTCTTGCTTGAATTATAGAAACAAAAACAACTTGTCGTCCAAGCATTATACATATAACGTATTGTTATACTATGCCCTTTTATGTCACTTATAGGAATAAATGCGCTTGCACAATATGATGTATTGTTCGCTAAATTTCCATTTGAAGCAACATACTTTCCAAACTCCCAACCTTCCTCAGTTAGCTTTGCCCTAATCCATTCGCTTGTTCCGTTCAAATCCTCGGCAGTCACCTTTCTTCCATAATCAGTCACAGCCTTCTGGCTCATCACGCTCTCCTCGCTGTTACCAGTGGTCTGCACAAGAGCAATCTCACCTAAAGATACACCGTCAGCGCCATCCTGACCATCCTGTCCATCTTTACCATCGGTGCCGTTCTTCACGTTGAAAGTGTGCGAAGTTCCGTTGGTTTCGGTGATGGTCACGGTATTGTTCCCGCCGCTAGCAGAAGACTCGCTTGTGGTGATTGAGGCTATCTCGTTCAGTTCCCCGCCATCTATCGTAGTTAAATATCCTACATCATTAATAAATTCAGATACATTAGTAGGGGTATTTAATATTTCACTATATGTATAACTAGGCTTAGTTTCCTATTTAGCCCAATCAGATACAGTAGGATCTGTTTCTGTAAAGCTCTATAATGCTGTTGCTCCAGCAGCAGCTCCCTATCTTATCTCAGATAAATCAGAAATTATATCCTATTTTCTTTGCAAAGCAGAATATACACCGCCACTTTCTATAGCATTAGTGCTTTCCTAAATAGGATATTCATCTAGTTCTATAGGTGATTGAATTTCTATATAAGTACTACCAGACCATCTATAGCATGAATTTGTACTGATATCTATATATATCTTCCCAGATTCTCCAATCTCTGGAAAATT
>Ga0247611_10006694_pt1 | contig 14692 bp, 12 predicted proteins | sample 177DNAGHGhighgp2_FD_192422 | JGI IMG/M metagenome (GOLD analysis project Ga0247611, IMG submission 192422) | Sheep rumen microbial communities from Palmerston North, Manawatu-Wanganui, New Zealand - 1770 DNA GHGhigh gp2 | ecosystem: Host-associated > Mammals > Digestive system > Stomach > Rumen...
CTGATGATAATACTAAGTATTACTACTTCGGCAGTGTATTCGGTGGTGGTAAGGGTAGCGTAGATAATATCACATATCCCAGCACTACTCCGGAAGCCGACAAGATTCCTATCAGTGAGGCAGGAACAACAGGAGGCGATGTGGAGGTTCATCTGAATAAAACTGTTGCATCTGATAATAGCAAAAAGGGTGCTGTCGTCAGTCAGGTATTCGGTTGCAACGATATGAACGGTTCGCCTAAGGGCAACGTCACCGTACACGTCTATGCTACGCAGAATGCAGACAAAGACAATATTAGCACCAAATACGATAGAAAAACCGATAATTATGACGTAGAAGCTGTCTACGGCGGTGGTAATCTGGCTGCCTATGAGCCTGAAGGTGGCAAGACCACGACGAAGTCTACCAAGGTCATCATCGATGGTTGTGGACTGACCAGTATTCAGACAGTCTATGGCGGAGGTAATGCAGCTTCTACACCTGCCACCAATGTGGAGGTTAATGGTACCTATGAGATTGGAGAACTCTTCGGTGGTGGTAATGGTAAGGACAAATTGCCTGATGGAAGACCGAACCCGGGTGCCAACGTGGGTTATAAGAACTATACGGTTTACCAGAAAGACGGGGACAACTGGATTGCCAAGGATAGCCTTGATTATGATACGAAAGACGAACGAACAGCAGAAGGCAGTGCTATCGTCTATGGCACAGGTCAGGCTTCCATCAATGTCAATGGTGGTACGATACACCGTGTCTTTGGCGGTTCTAACACCAAGGGTAATGTGCGCCAGACGGCTGTCACCTTGCTGGACGAAAACAGCGTATGTGAATTCTGCGTGGATGAGGCCTACGGTGGTGGCAAGAGTGCTCCGATGGATGCTGAGGTTAAACTGCTGATGGCTTGTATCCCAGGACTGCAGGCTGCCTATGGTGGTGCTGAGGCTGCCGCTATTAAGGGTAACGTCACATTGAATATCACCAATGGTACCTTCGACCGTGTGTTTGGCGGCAATAACCTCAGTGGTACTATCGACGGTTCCATTACTGTGAACATCCAGGAGGTGGGCTGTCGTCCTATCATCATCGGTGAGCTCTATGGCGGTGGTAACCAGGCTGCCTACTCTGTCTATGGCTATGATGCTGACGGCAAAGCACAGGAATCCGGTACTCAGCACTACGATGATCCACAGGTCAACGTGATGTCGTTCACCAGCATCGGTAAAGTCTTTGGCGGTGGCTTTGGCGACGGTGCCACGATGGTGGGCAATCCGACGGTGAGCGTCAATGAGGTCTATGGCAAATACTATAATGACGACAAGTCTATTGTCCCTGAGAATGCGGAAACGCCCAATCATTACCCCATCCCGTCACATGAGAAGGGTAAGATGGGTGCTATCGGCGAGGTATTCGGTGGTGGCAACGCAGCCAAGGTGATGGGTAACACCACCGTGAATGTCGCCACGCTTCCTGAGGTCTATATCGTGAAGCAGGTGACCGCAGGTGCTGCTTTGCCAACAGGCTGCTACACCCGCAACGATGACGGAACCTACTCTGAAGCCACAGGCAATGCCTCCGCAAACGTCACCTACTACGAAAAGAAGGAGGTCCTCGGTGTCGACATCCGTGGCAACGTCTACGGCGGCGGTAACAATGCTGAGGTCACAGGTAATACCAATGTGAACATCGGTAAGAAGGAAGAGGGCGAATAACTTATTGGCGCTTGAAGTATAAAACATTCATGAGCAAACCGACACCGTTGCCCAACAATACGCCAACGGTGTCGGCATAGAAGTCGAGCCACTCGCCGGAGCGGGTGGTGGTACAGTAGGCTTGCAGCAACTCCATCACACCGCCTAATGCTATCATGCCTAACAAGGGCCATAGCAGCAGTTTCCTCTTGTTCAGCTGCTGATGGTGGCGCAGGTACTCCCACCAGATGACGCCGCAGGTACCGCCGTACATCACCAAATGTGTCCACTTGTCAATGAACTGCACATTGTCGAACGGCGTCTCGGGGAAAAAGGGCGTCAGCGACAGCAACCAGATCAGCGCGATACACAGCAGTGAAAGGGGGTAGCGCCTGACTATGGATAGCGCAATGGGCAATATAAAAAGGGGTTTCTTCATAATTCTTGTCGTTTGGACTGCAAAAGTACAAAGAAAATAGGAATAACTCTAAACTTTTTCGTACTTTTGCAGCCAGATTATGGAAAAGCAGGAAATGACAAAACTCGAAAGGGCGAATTTCGGAAGTCGCCTGGGCGTCATATTGGCCACGGCGGGAAGCGCCGTAGGACTCGGCAATGTGTGGCGATTCCCCTATATGGCGGGAGAAAACGGAGGGGCGGTATTTATCATCATCTATGTGGCATGCGTACTGCTGCTGGGAATACCATGCATGATCAGCGAGTTCATCATCGGACGCCACGGACAGTGCAACACGGCAAGGGCATTCTACAAACTGGCAGAAGGCAACGGATGGTCACTCATCGGATACATGGGTGTACTGACCGGATTCCTCATCACAGGATACTATGCCGTCGTGGCGGGATGGTGCATACAGTATGTATGGGCATCGCTGGCAGGATACATGACGGGATCACCCGACTACTTCCAGCAGTATTTCAACGAATTTTCTGCCGACCCCGTCAAGCCTGTACTCTGGACGGTCGTCATCCTGGCTATCACCTACCTCATCATCGAGCACGGTGTGCGCAACGGCATCGAACGGGCGTCGAAGGCCATGATGCCAACGCTGTTCCTGCTACTGCTGGTCATCGTCGTCGCCTCCTGCATGCTGCCTGACGCCAACAAGGGCATCGAGTTCCTCTTTTACCCGGACTTCTCCAAAATCAACAGTGACGTCTTCCTGGCTGCCCTCGGACAGTCGTTCTACTCGCTGAGCATTGCCATGGGGTGCCTATGCACGTATGCCAGCTATTTCTCCAAACAGACCAACCTCACCAAGTCGGCCATACAGATAGGCGTTATCGACAGCATAGTGGCCATCTTGGCTGGCCTGATGATATTCCCGGCAGCATTCTCGGTGGGCGTCAGCCCCGACAGCGGTCCCTCGCTCATCTTCATCACCCTGCCCAACGTCTTTTCACAGGCCTTTGCCAGTATGCCGGTCTTAGGCTACATCATCTCGTTGCTCTTCTTTGTGCTGTTGTCCCTGGCTGCACTGACGTCGCTGATGTCGCTACATGAGGTGTCCACGGCCTTCTTCCAGGAAGAGCTGGACATCTCCCGCAAGAAGGCGGCACTCATCGTCACCGTCGCCACGGCCATCATCGGAGCCATCTGCTCGCTGTCATTGGGGGCAGTGGACACCACACTGACATTCCTCGGAGAAACACTCTTCGACTGGTTCGACTTCATCACCGGACAGATATTCCTGCCGATGGTGGGATTCCTCACCTGCATCTTCATCGGATGGTTCGTACCCCATAAGGTGGTACGTGACGAGTTCACCAACCAGGGGACTCTACGGGGACAGTTCTTCCATTTCTATCTCTTCATGGTGAAATATGTCTGTCCACTAGGCATACTCTTCATCTTCCTACATCAGTTGGGACTACTGAATTAAAGTGAAAAGTGAAGAGTGAAGAGTGAAGAATTTGCTGCCGCCCGGTATTTAAGGTAAAAGTGAATAGTGAATAGTGAAAAATTTGCTGCCGCACGGTGGTAATCATAAAGTTCAAAGTTCAAAGTTCAAAGAAAAACGTGATGGAAAGAGGCAACTTTGGCAGCAAGCTGGGTGTTGTGCTGGCAACGGCAGGCAGTGCCGTTGGACTGGGCAACGTGTGGCGATTCCCCTATATGGCGGGAGAAAACGGCGGCGCTGCCTTCATCATCATCTACATAGCATGCATCTTCCTGCTGGGCATCCCTGGCATGCTCAACGAATTCATCGTGGGACGTCATGCGCAGGCCAACGCTGCACGGGCTTTCGACGTCCTGTCCAACGGACGGCCATGGAAGCTCGTTGGCTATCTCGGCATTCTTACCTCCACCATCATCCTGGGGTTCTATGCCGTGGTGGCAGGCTGGTGCCTGCAATACCTCTATGCCTCCATCGCCGGCGAGATAAACGGTAATGCGGAATTTGTCAGAGACTACTTCGTCAGTTTCTCGTCGTCACCCGTCAAGCCGGTCCTCTGGGGCGTAGGCTTCGTGCTGCTGACGCATCTGGTAGTGATTCGTGGAGTGCGTAGCGGTATTGAACGGGTGTCAAAGCTGTTGATGCCCATCTTGATTCTATTGCTGATATTCCTGATGATTGTCTCGTGCCTGCTGCCTGGAGCCATCGAAGGTGTCAAGTTCCTGCTGATGCCCGACTTCTCCAAAATCAATAGCCTCGTCTTCCTCGATGCACTGGGGCAGGCGTTCTTCTCGCTGTCCTTGGGAACGGCTGTCCTGTGTACTTATGCCAGCTATTTCTCAAAGGAGACGGACCTCTTGGGTTCCGCACGGCAGATTGCCATACTCGACACCCTGATAGCCATCTTGTCAGGACTCATCATCTTCCCGGCGGCGGCCTCGGTGGGGGTCAGCCCCGACAGTGGGCCATCGCTCATCTTCATCACCCTGCCAAACGTCTTTTCACAAGCTTTTGCCGCCATGCCCGTCGCGGGCTACGTCGTCAGCGTGATGTTCTATGCGCTGCTCGTCTTTGCCGCCCTGACGTCCACCATCTCCATGCATGAGATAGGCACGGCATTCTTCTCTGAGGAAATGAACTGGTCACGCAAGCGCTCAGCATGCGTCATCACCACCGTCTGTTCCGTCATCTGTGTGTTCTGTGCGCTGTCGACAGGTGCATGGCCTGACTTACAGGTGTGGGGCTCCTCGCTCATGGAGTTCTGCGACCAGTTGACGGCCAACGTGCTGCTGCCGCTGGGGAGCATGCTGACGTGCTTCTTTGTGGGATGGTACATCCCGAAACAGGTAGTACATGACGAGCTCACCAATGGAGGAACACTCAGAAACCGGTTTGTCGGTGTCTACCTGTTTGCCGTACGCTACGTCTGTCCCATCTGCATCTCGCTGATATTCCTCCACCAACTGGGTGTCCTATGAACCGTAGCGACCGGAAGATAGCCTCCGCAGCCATTGCCATAGCAACACTGGCATTCATCGCCCTCTACTTCTTCGGCAGCGATGACGGGCACACCACGTCATCGGCAGACGGCATCCCATCGGTCCGTGACTCGTCTGCAGCACGTCGTACACAGACCTCCAGACATACACCGTATCAAGTGGAGAACGACCGTCTGGCAGAACGTTTCGCCTTTGACCCTAACACTGCCGACTCCACGCAACTGCTGCGACTCGGCCTGCAACCCTGGCAGGTGCGCAACATCTACAAATATCGTTCCCGGGGTGGCATCTACCGCCGCAAGGAGGACTTTGCCCGTCTCTATGGCCTCACCGTCAAGCAGTACCGCGAACTGGAACCTTACATCCGCATCTCGCCCGACTACCTGCCCGCCTCGACGCTGGTAGACAAACGCCAGCAGCGCGACTCGTCGCACTCCGTACGCGACACCCTGCACAGTCCTGCCGCCTTGCGCTATCCCGTCAAAATCAAATCCGGCGAACACATCGAACTGAACACCACCGACACTGCCCAACTGATGAGGGTGCCCGGCATTGGCTCCTACTATGCCCGGCAAATCGTCCGCCACGGCAGTAGGCTGGGCGGCTACGTCAGCATCGACCAGCTGGACGAGATAGAGAACTTCCCGCAGGATGCCAAACAGTATTTCACCGTGCATGCCAGTCCCCAGAAGCTGAACGTCAACAGGCTCACGCTCCAGCAACTGCGCCAGCACCCTTACATCAACTACTACCAGGCCAAGGCCATCGTCGACTACCGCCGCCTGCACGGCAAGCTGAACAGTCTCAACGACCTCCGTCTCTCCACCGACTTCCCGCCCGAAGCCATCCGGCGCCTCGAGCCCTACGTAGAATATTAGGGAAAAACTTTGGGCGTTTACAAAAAAAAACGTATCTTTGCAAGCGGTATGGACTATACGCTGAATTGCAACGGAAGATTACTGTCTTTGGCAGAGCCGCAGGTGATGGGCATTCTCAATGCTACACCTGACTCCTTCTATGCTGCCAGCAGGCAACAGACGGAGCACGACATCGCAAACCGGACACAGCAGATACTCACCGAAGGCGCCAGCATCATCGATGTGGGGGCCTGCTCGACACGCCCCGGCAGCAAGGCGGTCAGCGAGGCAGAGGAGATGGCACGGCTGCGGACGGCACTGGCCATTGTACGGCGCGAGGCTCCCGAGGCTGTCGTGAGCGTCGACACCTTCCGTCCTGACGTGGCGCGGATGGTGGTCGAGGAGTTTGGCGCAGACATCATCAACGACGTTGGCGGGTCAGTCGACACCCCACCATCCACATGCATTGCAACGCCACACTCCCAAAGCGAAAACACCCAGATGTTCCGCATGGTCAGCCGCCTGGGCGTTCCTTATATCTATATGTCGTGGAAGAGCAATGTGCGCGACATCCTGCTGGACTGCGCCAAGGCCACCGACACACTGAGGTCGATGGGACAGAAGGACATCATCCTCGACCCGGGCTTCGGTTTCGGGAAGACGCTGGAGGAGAACTATGCCGTCATGAACGGCCTGGAGCAGATGCAGATGACGGGACAGCCCATACTGGTGGGCATCTCGCGGAAGTCGATGATCAACCGCCTGCTGGACATCCAGCCCGAGCAGGCGCTGAACGGCACGACCGCGCTGAACACGCTGGCACTGCTGAAGGGGGCGTCCATCCTGAGGGTCCACGACGTCCGCGAGGCGGTGGAGTGCGTAAGGATAGTGGCGGCTTCGTGCTGCAACAACTCGCAGCCCACAATCAATAGTTAATCGTCAATTCGTAAATTCTAATACGGTGTTTTTTGAATTCGGAATAAAAGATATTATCGACATTGTCCTGATGGCCTTGATGCTGTTCTACGCTTATAGGCTCATGAAGGAGTCGCGCTCCCTGAATGTCTTCATGGGCATTCTGGTGTTTGTCGTACTATGGCTGCTGGTGTCGCAGGTGTTGGAGATGAAACTGATGGGAGCTATCATGGACAAGTTGGTGTCAGTAGGTGTCATCGTGCTGATTGTGCTCTTTCAGGACGACATCCGGAAGTTCCTATACAATCTGGGAGCCCACCAGCGCATGAAAGCCATCCGTAAGTTGTTCAATACCGGTGACAAGAAGCAGGGAACGGAGAAAATCAAGCAAATCATCATGCCCATTGTCATGTCCTGCATGTCCATGAGCAAGAAAAAGGTTGGAGCACTCATTGTCATCCAGCGCAACACCCCGCTCGACGACATCATCATCACAGGTGAGCGCATCAATGCTGCCGTCAACCAGCGACTCATCGAGAACATCTTTTTCAAGAACTCTCCACTCCACGACGGTGCCATGGTCATTGGCAACCAGCAGATTGTGGCTGCCGGCTGCATCCTGCCCGTCAGCCACGACCTGAACATCCCCAAGGAACTGGGTTTGCGACACCGCGCAGCCTTAGGCATCAGCCACGAAAGCGACTGCATCGCCATCGTTGTCTCTGAGGAAACCGGAGGCATCAGCGTAGCCATGAACAGCGAATTCCAGTTGCGCCTGACGGCCGAGAAACTGGAAAGCATCCTGACACAGGAAATGGCGTAAACGTAAACGCTTAAAAATTGATAATGGATAATCGATAATTGATAATTAATTCGTATCTTTGCACACCAATTAAAATAGTATCATTTAAATCAATAAACAAACTATGGATTTATTAAGTCAAATCGTAGCGCGTGCTAAGAGTAACAAGCAGCGCATCGTGCTCCCCGAGGCTGAGGAGGAGCGTACACTGTGTGCAGCCGACAAGGCTTTGGCTGACGAACTCGCTGACATCATCCTCATTGGCAACCCCGCCAAGGTAGAGGCTTTGGCCAAGGAGAAGGGGCTCACCAACATCGGTAAGGCTACCCTCATCGACCCGGAGAACTATGAGAAGAGCGAGGAGCTGGCCGAGAAACTGGCTGAGATTCGCAAGTCGAAGGGTATGACCATCGAGGAAGCTCGCAAACTCATCAAGAATCCGCTGTATCTCGGATGCATGATTATCAAGACCGAGGGTGCTGACGGTCAGATCAGCGGTGCGCTGTCAACAACTGGCGACACGCTGCGTCCTGCCCTGCAGATCATCAAGTGCCAGCCCGGCATTACCTGCGTCAGCGGTGGCCTGCTGCTCATCTCGAAGCAGAAGCAGTATGGTGAGGATGGCGTGCTCGTAGTGGGTGACGTGGCTGTAACGCCCATGCCTGATGCTGCTCAGCTCTCTCAGATTGCCGTTTGTACTGCCCAGACAGCCAAGTCAGTTGCCGGCTTCGCAGAGCCTCGCGTGGCTATGCTGAGTTTCTCAACGAAGGGATCCGCCAAGCATGAGGTCTGTGACAAGGTGATCGAGGCTACTCGTCTGGCCAAGGAGATGGCTCCTGACCTGAAGATTGACGGTGAGTTGCAGGCTGATGCAGCACTCGTTCCTTCTGTAGGTGCCAAGAAGGCCCCCGGTTCTGACATCGCCGGCAAGGCCAACGTGCTTGTATTCCCCAACCTCGAGGTAGGAAACATTGGCTATAAGATGGTTCAGCGCTTAGGTGACGCCATCGCCATCGGCCCAATCCTTCAGGGTATCGCCCGTCCGGTGAACGACCTCTCCCGTGGCTGTTCTGTCGACGACATCTACTACATGATCGCCATCACAGCTTGCCAGGCAATGGACGCTAAGAAATAAATTGTGAGAAAGGAATAAAAAAGTAACTATGAAGATTTTAGTTCTAAACTGTGGCAGCAGTTCTATTAAATATGCATTGTATAACATGGACGATAAGTCCGTGATGACCAGTGGCGGTGCTGAGCGTGTGGGCTTGGACGGTGCTTTTGTGAAGGTAAAGCTGGCCAATGGCGAGAAGAAGCAGATCATGCACGACATTCCCGAGCATACCGAGGGTGTGAAATTCATTTTCTCGTTGCTCACCGATCCTGAGATTGGTGTCATCAAGAGTCTCGATGAGATTGACGCTGTCGGTCACCGTATGGTGCATGGTGGCGAGAAGTTCAATAAGTCCGTCATCCTCACCGATGAGGTGCTGAAGGCTTTCGAGGAGTGCTCTGACCTGGCTCCCCTGCACAACCCTGCCAACCTGAAGGGTGTGAACGCTGTGAAGGAACTGATGCCTGGCCTGCCTCAGGTGGGCGTATTCGACACCGCCTTCCATCAGACCATGCCCCCGAAGGCTTATATGTACGCCATCCCTTACGAGCTCTACGAGAAGTACGGCATCCGCCGTTACGGCTTCCACGGCACCTCTCACCGCTATGTCAGTGCTCGTGCCTGCGAGTTCCTGGGCATTCCCGCCGAGGGCACCAAGATGGTAACCTGCCACATTGGTAATGGTGGCTCTATTGCTGCTGTGGTCGATGGCAAGTGTATAGACACCTCGATGGGTCTCACCCCGTTGGAGGGTCTCGTCATGGGTACCCGTTCCGGTGACATCGACGGTGGTGCTGTGACCTTCATCGAGAAGAAGCTTGGCCTGGATGCTGACGGCATGTCGAACCTGCTGAACAAGAAGAGCGGCGTAGCCGGCATTACCGGTGGCTCCAGCGATATGCGCGACGTGGAGAATGCTGCCAAGGCTGGCGACCCGAAGGCCAAGCTGGCTCAGGACATGTATTTCTATCGTATCAAGAAGTACATCGGTGCCTATGCTGCTGCCATGGGTGGCCTGGACGTCATCGTCTTCACTGCCGGTGTTGGCGAGAACCAGGTCAGCATGCGTTCTGAGGTTTGCAAGGGCTTGGAGTTCCTGGGTGTCAAGTTCGACGAGTCGAAGAACAACGTCCGTGGCGAGGAGGCTGTCATCTCCGCAGACGATTCCAAGGTCAAGGTTGTCGTCATCCCCACCGACGAGGAGCTGATGATTGCTACCGATACGATGAACCTGCTGTAAATCCAGTATTATACCAATAAAAAACGAATGAGGGTGTGTTATCACATCCTCATTTTTTATTGTAAGTTTCGCATTCGCTCAAACTCCTACGGTAGCGTTGTGCCGTAAGCGTCGCGGGTCATGTAGACGGCCAGCATGTCGCGCCAGAGCTTGCGGGCGGACATATAGACGAGTCCGTCGTAGGGTCCGCGTGGTCCCCAGGAGTTTTTCAGGACGTAGTAAGGACGTTTCTTCTCGTCACGGGCCATCCCGACGATGGCCATGGCGTGGCCCTTGCTCTCCCAGCAGACGGGATGGCGGTGGCGCAGGGCATGGTCTACATGGCGGCGCAACGTGTCGAGCGGGACGTTCAGCAGGCGGTTGCCCTCCCAGTTGTCAGGGGCATCGACCGTCACCTTTTTATAATAGGGGGAGTCGGGCTGGCAGGTCAGCGCGAGGTATTCGTCGGGGGCGCATACGGAGTGGGCAAACTCCAGCGGCGTATAGCGCACGCCACCCATGAACACCCACTGCGGCGTGGGCAGTTCGTTAGTGGCATCGTCGGGCAGCACGTCGTAGCCCACGATGCCGTCACGCTGGATGATGTTGAGCAGTGTCTGGCACATGGCACGCTGGGAGGAGCCACGCTCTCTCTTCAGCATACGTCCGACGTAGACAGCAGAGAGGTTGACGCTGTCGCCCCGCACAATGTGCTCGGTCTCGATGGTCGCCAGCATGGCATAAGCCCAGCAGAGCTCTGACTTGCCCTGGTTCTTGACGGGTGTCATGGGCAGCAGCACTTCATGCGAAAACGTGTGTTGTGGTGCTTTCCGACCGCAACACACGAGTGCGCCCACCAGGGCTATGCATATCACATTCTTAATGTTCATCTGCGTCGCTGAAGAATCCTACCAGCGTTGACTGATAGTTGTCGAGCAGGTTGCCCAGCACCTTGTCGTAGGCCGAGTCGGTGTCGTCGCTGCCTACGTTGTCGCTGAAGGTGTAGCTGAAGTCGCCGTGCCCCAGCCGTCCGGCACCGTAGTATCCCTTCACGATGCGCGGCACATCTGCTGCCTTTGCCACCGTATAGCTGTACATCAGCGCACCGTCCGTGTCGAAGTTGTTGTAGGCCGTGCCGCCTTTGAGTGCCTTCTCTGTTTCGGGCACCTGTTCATCGCGGGTGGCCGTCTCGTAGGCGTCATAGCCCTTCGACGAGGGATTCTGCTGGGTGTAGTAGCTGAAGTGTGCTGCCGTGCGGTCGAAGTAGTTGCCGTAGGCCTTGATCATGCCGCCGTTCTCGTCGCTGAAGGTGCCGCTGCCCAGGCCGTCGGTGCCCTGCAGGGACGAGAGGATGGGCTTCTTGGTCTTCAGGAAGTAGTTGTTCTCCACGAAGACGCTGGCTCCCGACGTGGCTCCGACGCCATACTTGGCGACGTTGTCGAAGTAGTTGTTCCATACGTGTACGCTCATGGTGCGCACACGGGGATGGCGCGAGTCGGAGTGGTCAAACCAGTTGTGGTCGTAGCTGATGTAGTTGGGGCCGCTCTCTTTCTTCATGCCGAACATGTTGGTCTTGCCGGTGTCCCAGAAGCGGTTGTAGCTGACGGTGACATACTTCGAGTCGCTCTTGACGTCGCACGAGCCGTCACCCTTGGCATGGTCGCCGCCGCCGTTGGGTCCGTAGAAGAAGTCGTTATGGTGAATCCAGATGTTGCTGTTGTCGGTGTCGAGCGACAGTCCGTCGTCCATGCAGCGCATGATGCCGATGTTGCGGAACTCCACACCCTTGGACTTGCGCACCAGGAATCCGAAGCCCTTGACGGTGGCGTCGTCGCCGATGCCCTCGAAGGTCATGTTCAGTTCTGAGTCAGCCTGTCGTCCCTTCACCTGGATGCCCTCTTCCTTGCTGCCGATGGCGTCGAGGTCGTCCTTGGTCACCAGTCCGACGAAGCGGAAGGCGATGGGGGTCTTGTCAAAGCCCTTCTCATAGGCAGTGATGATGGCCTGCAGGCCGGTGCATGCCGTGGAACCCTTGCTGCTGGTGACCACCGAGGTCTTGATGGTCTTCGCCGTGTTTTTGGTCACGTAGAACACCTTGGCACCGTTCTTCAGCGTGCCGTCGCTGTTGTAGGCTCCCGGTGCGTAGCCGCCCTTGAAGGCAAAGCCCTCGCGGATGTAGTTGCGTACCTGCATGCCAGTGGCCTGGCTGGCAGTGCCTGCCATCTCTTGGCCGTTGTCGTCGACGGCCACCACCTTCATGCTGTAGGTGCCGGCCTTCAGACCCACCACGTCGGCACGGCCGTAGCTGCCGTAGTTGCGCACCAGCTGGCCGTCTATCTGGGTGTAGTCGTCGTATTGTCCGCCCTTGACGTAGACATGGTACGACTTAGCGCCCTCCATCAGGTTGAACTTGATGTAGGCTGACTCCTGCCAGCCGCGGGCCTCGGTGATTTGTACGGCACCCTCGCGGTTGGCGATGTCGCCCATGCCGCTGGTGTCAGCAGCCCTGACGAACGCGATGTTGCTCACGTTGCCGTCGTAGGTGTTGCTGCCGCCGGGCAGGTTGACGGTCAAGCGGTTGCCGTCGAAGCTGATGTCGGTCAGGGCTGCCGTGTTGTAGTACTTCACGCTGTTGTCGCTCAGCGTCAGCACGGCCTGGTTTTTGGTGTCATCCTGGTTGACGGAGTAATCCTGAGCCTGCGAATAGAGGCCCAGGGTTACCGTCGTTGTCATTAGTAGAATGGTTATAAGTCGTTTCATAGTTTGTTTTTAAATCTCTAACATCTTATATGTTATCTCACGATAATTTTCTTGCCGTCAATGATGTAGACCCCTTTGGTCAGGCGGGCGGCACTCTTGCCTACCAGCTGTCCGTTCAGGTTGTAGACCTCCTTGCCCTCCAGTCCGGCTTTCGTCGTGATGGCCGTGCGCTCCGAGATGCTGGTGGGGGGCACACTGCTGAAGTCGATGGTGACGGTCTCCATGTCTGCCATGTCGGCCGTCGTGCCGTCCTTGTAGTGGAGGATGATATGGCTGCCCTCGAAAGTCACCTTCGTCAGTTGCGAGGCATCGACTTTCTGCACGTCGTCAGCCATGGTGGCGGCGGTACAGGCGAGGAGGCATGCCATGAGAAAAATCTGCTTCATCATTGTCGTATTTCTTTTCATCTTCAGTATGACGATGCAAAGATAACGTAAATAAGTGGAACAAGCAACAATTTTCCCCAACTTTTCCCCGCAAACGTTTACATCTTTCGGAAAGAATCTTTCTCCTTTCTTCTTAATATTTTGATTTTTAATATTTAATCTTTAATTTATTTCGTACCTTTGCAGCCATGAACGAGAAGATAACCGATTTCGAGATCATGGCGCCTGTGGGCAGCCGCGACTCCTTAGCTGCCGCCCTGAAGGCTGGGGCGGGCAGTGTGTACTTCGGCGTGGAGCAGCTCAACATGCGCTCGCATTCCGCCAACCACTTCACCATCGACGACCTGCGCGACATCGCCGCCATCTGCCGCGAGGCGGGCGTAAAGTCGTACCTGACGGTGAACACCATCATCTATGGCGAGGACATCCCGACGATGCACCAGATTATAGATGCCGCCAAGGAGGCGGAGATTACCGCCGTCATCGCCTGCGACATCGCCGTCATGCAGTACTGCCGGCAGGTGGGCGTGGAGGTGCACCTGTCCACACAGCTCAACATCAGCAACATCGAGGCGCTGAAGTTCTATGCCCAGTTTGCCGACGTGGTGGTGCTGGCACGCGAGCTGACGCTCGACCAGGTGGCCGACATCTACCGCCAGATAGAGGAACAGCATGTCTGCGGACCCTCGGGACAGCCGGTGCGCATAGAAATGTTCTGCCACGGTGCCTTGTGCATGGCCGTCAGCGGCAAGTGCTACATGAGCCTCGACAATACGGGACGCTCCGCCAACCGGGGGGCGTGTATGCAGATATGCCGCCGCTCGTATGTCGTCACCGACCGCGAGACGGGCACCGAACTGGAGATAGACAACAAGTACATCATGTCGCCCAAGGACTTGAAAACCATCCGTTTCATCGACAAAATGATGAAGAGTGGCGTCCGCGTCTTCAAGATTGAGGGGCGCGCCCGCGGTCCCGAGTACGTGCTCACCGTGGTGCAGTGCTACAAGGAGGCCATCCAGAGCGTCCTCGACGGCTCCTTCACGGAAGACAAGAAGGATGCGTGGGACGAGCGGCTGGCCACGGTCTTCAACCGCGGCTTCTGGGACGGCTACTACTTGGGGCAGCAGTTAGGCGAATGGAATAAAAACTACGGTTCCAACGCGACTGAGCGCAAGCAGTACATCGGCAAGGGCGTCAAATATTTCTCGAAGTTGGGCGTGGCAGAGTTCACCGTCGAGGCCGACACCTTCTCCGTAGGCGACAAGATGCTCATCACAGGCCCCACCACCGGGGCACTGTACGTCGTAGCTGACGAAATCCACGACGACGTACAGTCGGTTCAGACAGCTCAGCAGGGTACCCGCGTCAGCATCAAGGTGCCCGAGAAGGTGCGCCCCAGCGACAAGCTGTTCAAGATTATCCCTGCCCCGCAGGAGTAATTTTACCCGTTACGCTTGTTCATGTAGATAGCCACACCGGCTATCACCAGGATAATGACTGCTATGATGTGTAACCAATCCATAAGTGTTATCG
>Ga0247611_10006695_pt1 | contig 14692 bp, 23 predicted proteins | sample 177DNAGHGhighgp2_FD_192422 | JGI IMG/M metagenome (GOLD analysis project Ga0247611, IMG submission 192422) | Sheep rumen microbial communities from Palmerston North, Manawatu-Wanganui, New Zealand - 1770 DNA GHGhigh gp2 | ecosystem: Host-associated > Mammals > Digestive system > Stomach > Rumen...
ATTGCCAGTAGCAAAGGAAACTGCATTGCGCTCATTTGTAATCGCTTTTCCGCGGCCTTTAGACATGCCCTTCTTTAGTAGGGACTCGGTTTGTAAATGATTAAATACTATTGCGTCATCTGCAAGGTTAACCATTTCTGGGCCAGCTTGTCCAACAACGAAGTAACGTCCTTTGGAAACCACAAGTTCTGGGCCAAGTTCACCCATAAGAGTGCCTTTTGCATCTGCTAATCCAATATTACCTGTCGCCCCAACAGTTTTCTTTCTTGGGGAAATAGGTTCAAGCGGCTGTAATATTCCTTGAGTGTTATTGCCAGTTTTCTTTAAACCAGATTTATCACTTACTTCTTTATTAATAGTAGTAATTGTAATAGTTTTATCATGTAACTTTCTTAATTGCTCTTCTACTGCGCTGATACCCTTAATTGCTTGTTTATTATCTACAATTATTTTTACATCATCAAGATGTAATATTTCTTGTATCTCAGCACCAGTTTTTCCCTTAAACTGCTTCAATACTGGGTTAGCATCAATAAAAGCATCTACTTCTATCTGACTACCAGAAGCAAGTTTTTTCTCAAATTCTTCTCTAATTTTACTATCAATACTCTTATAACTGAAAGAATCTAATTTAATTGTTCCTATTTCAAGACCAACATTAGTTTTTAACTTTGCAGCTTCAGTTGGTTCCAATCCTTGCGCATCTATTAATGTCTAAACATATTCATTAATATTTGCCGCGGAAATCGGTTCTCCATCACCATTTTTAAAGGTTAGATTGCCCTCTTTATCAGAAGTAATAGTAATATTAGTACCAAGAGTTTTAATTTCAATATTACCAGTTGCGATCTCTCCTTTATAAGTGATACCATCTTTAATACCTTGTGCCATAACGGCAGAACGAGCAATCGCTTCATCCATTGTATCATAGGTTTCACCGTTAGGAGTCTGGAACTTCTTCTTACCTTTCTTATCTTCAGTTTCAATAATAACAGCGCCATTCTTTACATGAAGTATAGTATCTCCAAGTTGTAATTCACCAGTAAACTTAGATTGCGCCATAATCTATTGAATTGAATCATAAAGGTTATCAAGATTATAATCTCCAGATCTATACATCTGATATAGAGAGTTCATAATAGCAGTAAAGTTCTCGGCCGTTGCTTTATCAAGACCTTCAACCTTTGCTTTTTCAGCCAAATCTGTAAACTTCTAGCCATTAATTATGATACTATCTAAACTATCTCCAGCTTGCTCTATAAAAGCATTAAAACCTACAAGATTTTTTTCAGCTATAGTCCAATTTTGTTCTCCGGTTTTAACTTCAAATAATTCAGATAAATCAAGTATACCATTATCTCCGACATCAATATCTCCCAATTTCTCCATTGCTACAACAGCTTCGAGTAATTTAATTAAGCCGTCAAGCATTTTAGATTGAGATTTAGCTAATGCCTAGATACCTTCAGTAACATTACCAGAGAAAGCATCTGCACCTGCCGCGAAATCTAAGGACATTCCACTAAGTGCAACCTTTACTTCCCCAGTGTCAGTCACTACTAAAGATTCAGCACCTTTCTAAATTAACTTAGATGCAGCCTCAAGAGAGCCATCAAGTGTTTCACCAGCAAATTCAATATTACCACCTAATGCGGCGATATTGTTCATTTCTGTTACTAAATTATACCAGAAATCATAATCAACAAAACCTGATTTAACAGTTTTACCTTCACGAGTGTAAGTGCCTTGAGTCTTTAAAGCATCATTAAATGTATGAATTGCTTGCGCCCAGTTATTGAAATAATTAATTGGATTATTTTGAGCACCTGGAATCTTGTTAGACATAAAGCTAAAAGAACTATCTTCGGTAGTAGAACGTACAGCGTAGATTTCTTTTGCTAATGCCAATTCCTAAGCATACTAAGCCGCGCGCCCAGGATGTGCTTTATCTTCTATCCAAGCAATTCTATTAGCAATATCAGAAATACTCTTATAATGCTCATTAGCTTCTTGTAAAGATTTATTTAATTCATCAAATACAAGTTTACCCTATAAAGCATCTATACTCTTTAAAGTATAATATACTTGAATAGCAGATTCCTATGCTAATTTAAATCCTTCAGCAGTTTGAGTAAACTATAGATTTAATCCATTAGCATTACCCCAACTTGTTAAGGATTGCTTATTAGCGTTAGAAAGTGTTCCGTTAATGCCCTCTTTAATTAGAGAAGCAATCTGTTGTAGTATCGCATTAACCGCGTCAGCAATTTCAGCAATTTCATCTGGAATTAATTCAACAGATTCTGGAACCATTGCTAATAGCTAATTAGTTATATCAGCTAAATCTGCGCCTTCACTTATCGTTAAAATACCATTTTGTATTCTCGCGCCAGTAGCTACTAATATAGTATCTAAGCCATTTTCTAATTGAGAGACAAAATGAGTTAAATTAATTTTATCTCCTGGCTTTGCGGCCGCAACATTCTTAATTTCTTCTACAATAGACTTTTCGGTTTGTCTATCATATTCAATAAGTGAATCATTATATGCTTTAAATGCATTGATGTATTCTTCTGATCCTTCTCCCCAGTTCATTTGCTTTGCAAATGCTCTGAAATCTTGAATCATTAACTTATTGCCGCCAAGACCTTTAATTATGCCGACTTCTTCCATTGCATCAACTAATTCCTCAGTTAATTCAATACCAGCTTGTGTATAAATTTCAGCAAGCTGTGAGAATGTCATATTTGTTGCGTTACCTAATGCATCAATTGCCTATTGTTGTCCATCTCTATTATCAAGATACTTACCCATCGCGGTATTAAGTTCAGCTAATGTAGCTTCACTAGTATTTTTCATTTGATCATATAGAGATTTATAAGCCTCAACTAAGTTACCTACACTTTCAACAAGGCCATTGTCATTTACCTAGAAGCCTGCCGCGCGTAAAGCATTAATTTGATTACCCGCTACAACTGAACCAACTTGTAATTCATCAAGCGTATCAAATAGAGATTTAAGTGGTTCAACTTGCGCACGATATGCCGCAGAAATTTCTTCTGTGGTTAATTCACCTTTTACGTTCTTTAACTCATTTATCGCATCTTGTCCACCTTTAGCTAATGTGGCTAGAACATCATCTGTTTGTGAAGTCGCCCACTGTTCAATCCCATCAGCTGTTCCAAACATATTATATTGTTTAGTATGGGTTTTGAAATAATCTTTTAGATTCTTTCTTAACTTATTCTAATCTTTCTAACTCGCACTACCAGAGAGATAAGCGCTGAAATCAAGATTATCAACAGTAAGTGCCTCAATCTAATCTTCAACCCATTGAGAACTATTTTCACCTAAGTTAAGTTTTGAGGCCGCAGCTTCAAGATATCCTCTAAGTTTAGAAGCATCAAATGTCCAAGCTTGTAAAACTGAATCATAGAAGAAATCAATGGTTTCACCGCCCATTAACTAAGAATAAGCAGTCTAGAAGGCTGCCATTTCAGTTTGGCTAGTAGTTCCTTCAGTTAAGAATTGTCCAATCTTAGATACATTATTAATATAAGAATCAGCAATTTGATTCATTGCATCAGTAAAGATCTAAGAATATTCATCTCCTAACTTCTCTCTTAACTCTGCTACTTTTATTACTACATTACCTTTTTCATCAGTATACTTATATTCGTCATCTAATTTACCAAAATATGCTTCAAATGTTGCAAGTTGTCCTTCAGCATTTGTATAATTAGCAAGTAATGCACGTAATGCTTCTTCTGCAGGATTTTTACTTAAATCAATTTCTAATTGATTTGCTAATGTTTTTAGTTCAGCGATATATTCTGGAGTCGCAGTGTCGCTTTCTTCAGCCTTCTGAATATCTTCTCTAATAGTATTTACTGCTTCTAATGTAGCACGATAAGATTGGGTATATTCATCCCAAACAAAACCTCTATTTTTCGCCACGAGCTAAACTGTTGCATCATCCCAATACTTATCTATTGGAAATTCAGGATAAACTATTTTATCTAAATATGTTCTTAAAGCATCATTGCTAACATTTTTATTAGTAATATTATTTAAAATAGTGCCTTTAGCATTTTTAGATTTAATACTTCTCTGTAATTCTCTAATAATTACATCGCTTTCTGTTGAGCCAGTAGCCTCTAATGCTAAAATAGCCTAATCACGCATTGCTTCAGATACTACAGTATAAATACCATCTGCATTTCCATCTAACTATCTTTGCATAGCAGGAGAAAGCGCGCTGACATTTACTCGTGTTCCAGTCTTAGCGTTTGCTAATGTAGAAAGTGTATTAGCAACTTGTTTTTCAATATCTTGACTATCCTAGTCACTAATTACAGCATCAACATAAGAAGACCAGTATTTATCATATTCTGGAGATTTTTTAATTTCATCTACGGATGTTTCACGCTTATTAGCAATCCATTGTAAATATTTATCCCAACTCTTAATCTTGGTTCTTCCGAAAATATCAGTCTCAAAAACATCTTCTAATCCATTCTTCCATGTTTGAGTAGTACTGTTCCAATAATCATCTAACTCTACTTCTAATGAACTAAAAGTAGATTCAATAGTATTGAAATCTAGAGTATTTCCAGAAGATAAGAGTGTCTAGGTAGCCTAAGATTTTGCAAATGATGCATTAATAATTTTAGTATATTCTTCATTTATTTTACTTATAGTATTAAGAGTACCATTTGCAACATTGATCTAATATTCTTCTAATGCAAGAGAAATATTAGTTATTCCTTCTTTTACTCCAGCGTCTAAAATTTGTAACTAGCCTTCACCGTCTACTTCAAATTGTGTTCCATATCCTTCTAATTGTTGAATTAATGCAATAGAATTTGCAGAAAGTGAAGCAACTTCATTACTTAAAAGTTCGCTAATAGCATTAGATACCTACTCAACTTTTGATTGTTCAAGTGCACTTCTTATAGCAGCTTCTGCCGCCGCGCGTCCAGCGTCGTTACCTGCATATTCTTTATTTAAGAATTCTTGTAATATCTTTTCCCAATCTTCTTCAGAATAGCCGGCTTCCCAATGAGTAGCAATAAGTTTGCCTGCTTCATTATAAGTTTCCGTATAAAGTCCTAATTCTTTAGCTAAACTCTTAACTAATAACTTATTAGTACCTGTATAATCAGTTCCTAAAGCTAACTTAGACCAATCAATTGCTTGATAATATTGAGATCTTTTATTAAATTGATATTGTTCTAATAAAACTTGTGCCGCACCTTGCATTTCACTTACTTCTTGCGCACGCTGCTCAATATATTGTTCAAAAGATTCTCCGCTACGTTCAGCTATTTTAGTACTATCTAAATATCCTTTAATTAATTCCTAATATGCGTTCTATACTTTTAAATTATCAGTATTAATGATTTGTAGATCACGCATATTTTGGAATAATTCTTCTGGAGTAACATCCCAATTACTAATTTCAGTAAATGCTGCTTCTGTATCCCATTCACCATTTTTATTAGTAGCAATAATTTTAGTATATATTTCTGCAGAATCATTTAACTATTCAACAGTATTAGCTAGTTCTTTTTCTTTTGCCTCAATAGCTTTCTATAATCCATTAGTTGTATAAACATATCTATCGAGTATAGCATCAAAAGTAAATACATCATTAAAGTTTGTAATATCAGCAAATTGAGCATTAAGTTTATCAAACGTTTCAATAGCTTTATCAAAACTTATACCAGATTTATTAGTTGATAAAATATCATCAATATCTTTTGCAGCGGAAGTAATAATACTAGTTAATTCCTAAGCAACGGTATTAACATTGTAAATTAAATTATTCTAAGCTTCTACTAATGAAGCCAATAATGGAGCAACTTCTGCTACTTTGTCATTCTCTTTACCATATTCTTTAATAGATTCGTAAGCAGAACTAATTGAAGCATAACTAGATAAATCAATTGATGTAATAACACCAAATAAGTCATTCTAAATAGAAGATTCTTTGATTTTTCCTAAAGTTTCTGATAAATTATTTAATGCATCAAAACGCGTAGCCGCTAAAGCAACATATCCATCATCTGCTAATTTATCAATATTTATCAATTGTTCAGAAAAATAATCAGCATATTTAGATATAATTTTAGCAGATGCTAGTACTTTGCCCTTCGCGCCAATCTTTTGGGTAAATCGATCTGCTATATCTTTAGCATCTTTCTATCTATTTATTTTAATTATTCCTGTTAAATCTTCATTAAATTGATTAGTTTTTTCACCATTCTCATATTGATAAATAGTTTTTAAAATACGTTCTCTATTAGCTTTATTAGCTTGTATAAAATTATCAATAAAACCAGCTTCTAAGCCAGTACCTTCTAAATTAAATTGACGAACAAGTTCATCAGCATTTTTATATTCTGTATAATCTAAATTATTAAATGCTTCTTTTAAACCAGCAGATAAACTATCATACCAGGTTTTAAAACTCTCATTATATAATTTTGAAACTTCACTAGAGAAATTGGAATTTTCCGCAGTCTACCACTCATTTAAATTATCATATTCTTCCGGTTTTAAATTTAATAATGTTCTATTAAATAAATTCTAAAAATTCTTTGAAGTTTCTAATTGAGATACCTATTCCTATGAAATTCCATTATCAAAATTAATAAAAGATAAGAAACTTTCTAATCCAATAGCAGCATTAACCTAATCTTTAAGTAAATTATTAGTCGTATTAGCTTTTTTAACGATAGAATTAATGGAATTAATAGCTAATTGAACATCATTAAGATCCCAATCAATAAATTTTTTATTGGTGTCAATACCCGTTAGATCCCAAAGATTTTGCTTTCCAATAGTAGAAGCATTTTCTTCAATCCATTTATTGAACTCATATAATTCTGTTTTTTTCCATGAATCATCAAGTCTATCTTCTTGGTCAAGTCTGCCAATAGAATGCATCACAGGGTCATTAATATATTTTTTTAGTTCTTGTCTACTAATACCATTTGGATATGTTTGTTTAAAATTAATATATTTTTCAAGATTAGATATATGTCCAGTATAAGCGGTTTGTTTATTATATAATTCTATCTATTTATCAGAAACTTCTAATTCTTTTATCGCCGCAGTTTTTGCGGCGCGAGCACCGGCAAGACGAGCCTCGGACAATGCAGTTTCAGCAGCCTATAAATCAATAATAGCATTTCCAGCTTCATCATAAGCACTAATTAATTCAGGATATGAATCCGCGGCAGTTCCAATTGCATCTTGATATGCTTGCATATCTTCTGCTGAATTATACATAGCATTATGTAAATTCTTTAAATTATCTATAGTAGAAGATAAATCAATAACTTTAGCCTATCTTTTTAAACTTTCGTCTGCAGCTTCTTGTGCCTCTTGTTTTAAATTGGCTATACGTTCAGTTAAAGTATAATTTGCGCCATCAATAATGGCACTCAAACCATTTAATACAAAACCACCAAGTGCGCCTATTGCCGCTCCCCAAGGACCCGCGGCCATACCAATTTGTGCACCAGTTGCCGCGCCGGATAATCCATTTCCTAAACCAGTAAATATTTTAGAACTTTCAAACCTATCAGTACTCTTATCTTTAATAGATGCACCAATTGCTGTAATGACAGGAGCAAGCATACGAGCAGCTCCTGTAGCAATGGACATAGCCTAAAAGCCTTGTCTGCTAAACTCTGTTTTCCCAGTATCTTTATTTTTCTAGAAAAATTTAGAGTACCAATGAGATTTTTCTGTTGATGGAATGAAGCTATCTCCTTCATCAACTTTACCAGGTAGATTTAACTATTTATTTCGAGTTCTTCCATCTATTTTAAATAATGCATATGATGCTCCATCAGCAGCTTCTTTAACCGTTACTAAAGTTCCTGCTAATAAACCTAATGAGTTAGTAGGTTCTTTTAAGCCATTTGCTAATAATGCTGCGGATGTCTATACTCCATCTACCATTCCATAAATTTCGGTTCCCGCAAGTGAAATAGGAGGCATTAACTACATAAAAGAACCGGTTAATTGGCCTGCAGGTAAAGCTAGCTATCCTAAACTATTGACCGCATTTGAAAGTGTACCTGATAATAATCCAAATAATGCACTACTAGACTACATTGCCTATGCATTCTGCATTACAGCATTGGTATTATTTTGAATTGCGCCAGTGTTATTTGCATGTTCGGCCGCTTCCTATGTTATTTCAGAAGCAACAGTATTGACCGCAGTTTCAACCTCAGCAGTAGTAGTAACAATTTGTCCAGTTGCAGTAGCAAATACTGTAGCCATTTCATCTGCTGCACTAGCTGCTCCTGTAAAGCTAGCCATCATAGCTGATAGCTAACTATATGCTCCTGAATCTTCAGAAACACCCATATCTGCTAAAGTTTCAGCACGACCCTATACAGTAGCTAAATTTCCTGCTGCCTAAGCTGCATATAGTTTACTATAAAAATCATTTACTGATACTGGAGTCATTTGAGCAGGAGTTGTAACGACTGATGGAACAGTACCAGCAGTCCTCTATGCACCACTAATATTATTTAAACGCGCCTCAACATCTTTTAACTATGTATCATCTACCTATGTATTAATTGGCATATTACGAGGAGTAGTTGCATCTTTAATTAAAGATTCAATCTATGGACGCGCTTTAGTGATGTCTGCATCTACCTACATCTATAAATCAGTACGACGCTGTTTATATTTATCAATACCCATATTGATAAGACCTTTTACACCAAAGCCTGCGTTTATAGCAGTCATTAATGTAGGAAGAACACCTTTAAGCATCCCTAATTTACCAATAGTAGATACAATACGAGTTAACCAATCATATGCTCCCTTTAATCCTTCTTCTAGATGTAAATCTAAATAAAGTTGATCAAAAGCATTTCTTAACTGATTAGTCTTAGATTCTAATGAATCCATTGTTTTTGCTACCTGAACAATACTAGCATTTTCTGAAGAGCTAGCAACATTCATAGCACGATTTAATTCATCATAGTTAGATACTAATGCAATAAAACGAGATTGCTGTCTGTTACCAGCCATAACAGTAGCAATATAACGTTGCGTATTGTTATCTAAAGAATCCCATTTTGCGGCTAATTCCATAATAACATCATCAAAATCACGGAATTGCCCACTTGCATCTTTAATAGAAATACCAACAGATTTTAATGCAGTATCTACTTTGTTAAATGCAACTTCTTCGCCATCTACATTTAATAATGTAGAAGGAGAAGCTTTCATTTCACCATAACGAGAAATAATTGACTTTAAAGCAGAACCAATATTTTGAGCAGATTCACGAGTTGTCTGAATCATAACACTCATAAATGCTGATGTGCTTTGTAATGACATTCCAACATTTGCGGCAGAAGATGCTGTCTTTTCCATAGCATTAGCTATTTCAGCAGAACTTACTGCGAATTTTGCCGCCAATGCACTATACGTATCAGTAACTTGTTGTGCATCTGTCATTTCAATTTTAAATGCACGAATTGCTACTGTCATAGCGTTCGCAGCTTCTTCATATCCCATACCAGAAATCTTAGCCATTTTTAAGGTTTCTGTTGTAAGAGACATAACCTAATTAGTCTGTAAACCCTGTTGATAGAATAATTGAGATACTGTATATACATCTTTTGTTGCAACGCCAAATTGTTGCGCCATAGAAGTATAATCTCCGATCTTATTCCATAAATCAGTTTGAGACATATTAGTAACAACAGCAATATTAGTAATAGATTTATCTAATTCTTTAATATTATTGAATGCATTACGAATTGCCTATGTTACTTTACGTGCAATTGCATAAACACCAATATACCTATTAATAAAACTAGATACTCCTTGCATTTTACTAATAGTCTAATCCATCTATTCGAGTTTAGCTCTACCCGCATCAATTGCTCCAGTTATTGCAGAAATATTCTACGCAGCTGCTCCAAAACTTGCGGCTAACTCTGGATTAGTCATTACCGTCTATAATAATGCTTGTTGATATTGTTCTAACGCGGCGGTAGGTGCTTCTAATGCAATACTAATTTCCTAAGCTTTTTGAGCAATTGCTTGATTAGGCGCTTCAAAAGCGGCCTATACATTTGCATAAGCTTCTGATCTTGTTTTTTCAGTATTATATTCAGTTTCTAATTTTTTTACCGCAGCCTACTAATCTTCATATTGCTATTTTAAATTTTCTACTATATTAACTTTTGGACCAAACAATATATTTTTAGCTAATGTATCATCTGATCCCATCTATTTTAATACCTAAGTAACGCTAGTTTTTAATTCTGTTGCCTACTATTTCAATCTATTCCGAATTTCATTCATTTCTTCCGGAGTAAATTCAAATTGCTTCTAAATAGCTTTCAAAAAACTATTCTATCCAATCGCTCCCCGTTGAAAAGAAGTAAATTCTCCACCAGATTTTTTATCTCCAGCAGAATAATTCATTATAGATGACATTAATTTCTAAGTCTCAGACTTTTTACTATCATCTTTAGGTAATGCTTTAAAAGCTTCTTGAATAAAACCTAAAGCTCCCCATTGAGTCATTGCAGACTTTCCAGCGCTATTCTAAGTAAAAATTTCTTGCTATTCTTTAAAAGCTGCCGCCTTTAAAGCTAATGTGGTATTAACTTTATTCATACCAGTATTAATTGCCTGATATAAATCATCATACCCTTTTTCTAATATTTTCGCGGCCTAAGTTGGTTCTGCAACTTTTAAATTAGCCATAAAACTCTAATTATTTACTAAATTTTCTTTCTATGTTCCTTTAAAAGTTAATAAACTATTATTAAGCTCTCTAATACGTCCCTATAGCGCCTCTATCTATCCTTGAACATCACTTGGAATTTTTAAATCTTTAAAAGTTAAATTCGCAATATTCTATCTGACTCTATTTAAACCAAGTTCAATCTATGTTACATCCTTTTCTACAGATGAAAAATTAGAATTTGTAGTAAAAGCTGTTTTAGTTTTAGCCTAAACTTGTTCTAAGCGTGAAAGAATTTTATCTAATTCTGATTCAATTTTTTTCCCACCAAAAGAACTAGATAAGATATTATTATTAGTAAATTTTCTTAATTGACTAGCAATTTCCTATAAATTCTAAATCTACAATTCAACTGGTAACTATATTCCTTGTGCAGTCATATCCCTCATCTCCTTTCTCGCATAATAAAAAAAGAGCCACTTTCATAAGAAAGTGGCTCAAATATCAGCATCTATATCTTCTCCAAGACGCGTGATTTCCATAATTAAATTTTTCTAATCTCCAACAGTTTCGGGTAATCCTATAATACCAAAAGTAGAAACTGTGGGATCGGCCCTTTCTCCCAATCGTAAATTGATATTACTTACGATCCTAACTTTAGGCATATATAATACATTTGTATAATTACGCCCTTCATTTTCATCCTTTGAGTAAAACTTTGCTTCTAGCGTGAATAATCCATTAAATCTTTCTTTTTCTACGCTATAAATCAACGCTTCATCCTCATATTGATAGTAGTAATCAACTACGAATTCTCTACTTTTTTTTACTGGGTCGCTTAAATTTTTATCATATGACAATGCAAGACAGTTATGCACATTATCATATCCATCAGTAACCTAAACCCATTCTCCATAACATTTTTTCTAAATCGCATTTCTGCTATATTCAAAAATAAATATCTTTTTAGTTGGATATCCAATAGGTCTATGTCTTAATTCAATACATGGAAACTCTATCTCTACTCCATTAACTTCTTTTTTATAAGTATATATTGGTGAAAGAGGGCCTTCTTTCATACTTATATATAAAGGATTTTTGTCTTGCTCAGATAGAACATTTGCACTAAGTAAAATACTCATACCGACAGAAGACATTACACCATCTGTCATCTAAAACTAAACTTCACTTCTTTCATCCCAAATAACACGAGGCATATTTTCATATCCGCCGCGCGCAAATACAGGCTAGTTCTATTCAGTAAGAAGTGACATATTTATATCATCAAAATAAAGAACTGGTTCGTCTGCTTCTATTCGACGATTCCCAAATTGCATAGGAGTTTTCGCGCGAAGAACGACCTAATATAGCTCTTTATGGCCAAAATATTGATCCATCATAGGCTATCACCACCTATTAAAAAAATAAAGGGCTTCTCTTGCGAGAAGCCCTTTAATTAGTTCAATTAGGAACCAGAGACAGAGCCATAGTCGTCTTCAGCAGTGCCGCCCTGTTCGCCGGCAATGTTGTAACGAACTAGTTTCATCATCTCGTTCTCGCCCTGATCGTTAGTAGAACGTAGAACATTTAGAGTCATTTCAAAGGTAGAAGGATCACCTTCAGCCTGTAGAGTAATAGTAACATTGCTCTGTACCTTTGCCTTGTTGATAACAAACTGGAATGGTTCATCCTTGCCAGTTGCTTCAGAACGCATGAAGGTATCGCCAACAACACGATAAGTACCTGGGAATGTATCTGGAGAAATGGTTACTTCGATACCAGTTTCAGATCCATTGTTATTTACAAGTACTTCTTCCCAGAAAATACGAATATGATCGCCTTCTACAGTTTCAACTGGCTGAGCACTTGCACCATAAACAGCTGGATTCTTGAACTTGAGAGCATGTTCGCCATCAATAGTAACAGCGGAGCCGCCTGCAGTATATACTAGCTGAGTACGAGCACCAGTAGTTAGATTGATTAAACGAATTGGATGATTTAAGGTTGCAGTTGGAGTAAGAGCAACACCAGTTAAATGATCCTTTGGCTTTGGTACTACACCATTTGCACCGCAAACAACTTCTTCAGTGTGACGAACAACAACTGGAGAATTAGCGGTTGGCTTTTTGATCGCGCCACCTAGCATGAAACGTAGAGATTCTAGAGAGATAAGAGCATCTTCTAGAGTAATATTTAGTTCCTTACCATAGTCCCACTGTACTAGCTTTGGATTACCCCAACCACCCTGGGCTGCGATATTTTCAGCAGTAGTTTCAATGGTAGATACCTTTAGTGTATCGAGGAATAGAACAATATCTCCCTTGTATACGCCAGCAGCGAGGTCATCATCTAGAGCTTCAAAATATACGTTAGCAACTTCTTTAATGCCATACTTGTCAAAGATATTAACGTTACTTGCCATAAGAGTTTACCTCCTGTTATTTGTCTGAACTAGCAATGGAGCGCATCCAATGCTTAAGCTAAGACTTATTAATTTTCGCGCCCGCGAGGGCGGCTTTCTAATTTATATTAAACTAGTCACGCCAGCCCATCCGCTTTAGCTAATCGTGAAAAGCATAATATGTAATACCCCAAATATTCTAAATATTTAGGTTGCAATTATTGAGAGTCATACTCCCAATAAGATCAGATAATTTCATATCTGATTTTTCTTGTGCGGCTTTTTTAGCCTTTGCACGCGCGACTTTTTCTCTGTTTTCGCGCATTTTCATTTTTAGTTTCTTTACTGCTGGAGAATCATCATCATATATAATAATTTCCTCTCCTTCTTGCTCAATACAATACATACGTTTTAGCAATCTTTGAAATTCATAAAAATGTGATTCATCTAATATACATTTTTCTTCAAGTGGCCCTAATACAATAGAAGGTGGATCAAAAGAAAAAGTAGCATTAGAATGAGTAAAGAAACGAAAAGCAGCTTTTACTAAGGAATTCATTTGTGGATCAATAGATACTAAAAATAATAAATATTGAAAATCACTAAGCGAATCTAATAATTCATTAAATTCATTATCTTCCTTAGATTTAGTAGGTTTTGATGCAGTAAGCACCGATAAATATTGTTGAAATGTAGTATAACCAATATCAACAATTTCTTCCATTGTTACTTCATAAACTGCACAAATATCATCTAAAAATACAGGTCCGCCTTTAAGAAACTTTAAAGTTTCGTTATCAGTTAAATTCATTTATTTTATACTTCATTGTATAGCCGCCAATCTATGATGTAAATACATTACGATCCGCGCGAACGAATTGTAACGTCCCAATACCTTCCATTTGAGCGCCATTAAACATTTTATCAATTTCTTCCATAATTAAATATGGACGTAAGGAATTACCACTTAAAACCCATTCATCATATGGACAAGCTATATCAAAACTGATAAAATCAAGTTTAAAATCAGGATTAACTGCATTGGCTACAAATGTATCAAATAAAGCTACTATATATGAAGTTTTCTCCGTACTTTCGTCCCAAATTTTGGGAGTAATCATAATCTATTTGTTGAGGAGTAATATTCCATCAACATTTTCATATTTATCTTCATTAAATGGATCGCGTACCTAATATTTTAAGAGCCGGCAGACATTCTAATTCTGCATCAATTTATTGGCCATGTTAAATGCGTTATTACCCATGACCGCAAATCTTCTTTGGGTTGGATCTTGAATTGGCATTTAACTCACCTCACCATAAAGGTACTATTTTAATTGTTTTCGTATAAGTAATACCATTATACGTTGCATTTAAAATAATATCTCCTAGTTTGTTTTTTGCATTAGCATGAATAGTACATTCATTTGTTTTAGTATTAGATATTAATGCTAATTGAGTTGTTTCTAAATTAAATTCAACTGTACCTAAAATAGTATTTGTTCCTTTTAAAGAATAAATACAATATCTATCTAATTTAATTTCATCGG
>Ga0247611_10006697_pt1 | contig 14689 bp, 10 predicted proteins | sample 177DNAGHGhighgp2_FD_192422 | JGI IMG/M metagenome (GOLD analysis project Ga0247611, IMG submission 192422) | Sheep rumen microbial communities from Palmerston North, Manawatu-Wanganui, New Zealand - 1770 DNA GHGhigh gp2 | ecosystem: Host-associated > Mammals > Digestive system > Stomach > Rumen...
CGAGCAGCCTTGCTTCTCAATAAACTCCTCCACGATGATATGGCCGCTGATACTGTGCTCCATCGCATATTCCAGTGCAGACTTCAGTTCTTCGGGCTTGTCCACACGCGTCACGCCCTTGCTTCCCGCCGCATCGGTAGGCTTCACGATAACAGGATATTCATACCAAGTCAGATCTGCCAACGCCTCATCGACCGACGAGAACCCCTTTGCCTTGGGAACGTTGAAGTCGTGCTCCGCTAGAAACGCACGGAACTTATCCTTATTCTGAAGTATCTCAACACTTTCGAATGGACCAAACGAGGGCAAGCCCATCTGGGTCTGTACATAGCTGGCCGATACCACACCCGGATCAACCCCGAATGACATGATGCCGTCAATATGATTCTCTCGAGCAACCTGCAACACAGCCTCTTTGTCAATGATACTCACATTGACATACTCGTCACTGTATTTGTGAGCGATATTATCCGGCAGATAATCTGCAGTAATCACATAATACCCTTGCTCATGGGCAGCTTTGATGACAGGCAACAGATAGCGTATGCCTCCGAGGAGCATTAGCTTTTTCATAATGGTTAGCGATTTATGATAAGGCCAAGTATGCGCTCTATATCAGCATCCGTGAGCTCATGATGCATAGGCAGGCAGATAACCTCGTTGGCCACTTTGGTGGCTACCGGAAGATTCTCTGCGCCAGCACTGGGCAAACTGCGATAGGTGCTGAAGGTGCTGATAAGCGGAAAAAAGTAGCGGCGTCCCAGCACACCGTTTGCCTTCATCTTGAAATATAGCTCATCACGGGTCATGCCATATTCTTCAGCATTGATGAAGATGGGGAAATAGCTGTAGTTATGACGCACGCCAGGCATATCATCGAAGAAACGAATGCCATGGACGTTGCGCAGGGCTTCGCGATACTTGATAGCCACCTGATGACGTTTCTCGATGGCGGCATCCACCTGCTTGAGGTTCAGCAGACCATAGGCCGCACGAACCTCGTCCATCTTGCTGTTGATGCCAGGAGCCACAACCTCCGTCTCTCCAGCAAAGCCGAAGTTTTTCAAATAGTCAATGCGCTTCTTGGTCTGCTCGTCGTGCATCACCAAGGCACCACCTTCAAGGGTGTTGAAGACCTTGGTAGCATGGAAACTGAGGGTGGACATATCGCCACGGTTCAGCACGCTCTCGCCATTCACCTCAACACCAAAGGCGTGGGCTGCGTCATAGATGACTTTCAACCCATACTTGTCAGCTATGGCCTGAATGGCATCCATATTCACCGGCTTGCCATAGCAATGCACCGGCATGATGGCCGTGGTCTTGGGAGTGATGGCAGCCTCAATCTTCTCGGGGTCTATGCCACAGGTCTTCTCCTCGATATCTACGAACACCGGACGGCAGCCATTCCACCAGATGCTGTGGGTAGTGGCCACAAAGCTATATGGCGTGGTGATCACCTCGCCCGTGATACGAAGTGCCTGCAGTGCCGTCAACAATGGCAGAGTGCCGTTAGTAAACAAGCTGATATATGGCACTTTCAGGTATTCTGCCAGTGCCTTTTCCAACTGCTTGTGGAACTGCCCGTTGTTCGTAATCCACTTGCTCGCCCAAATCTCCTTGATCATCTCGTCAAACTCAGCGAGATCGGGAAGCAACGGCGAGGTGACGGTTATCTGTTTATCCATAAAATATTATTGTTTCTGTAATATGCTGCTTACAAATGCATCTGCTTTGTCAGACATCTTTTTATCATACCATTTGAAGAACCTTTTTTCCAGTGTCGCGATACGGAGCTGATCAATCAAGTTGCAGATGATGAAGACTGCTAAAACTACCCCTAGGCTATATAGTACCAATTCCCCTGTCGGGAGTGAGTAATGACCAACCACATCAATAGTGTCTTTCCAAAGCCAATGTCGCATAGCATCGCTATTTGCGTGAATCAACAAAACACCGAATGTTGCGGCACCGATAGCATTTATCACTTTGCTATACTTTAAGTGCATATTCTTAAACCAAAGGAACGAGCAAACAGCGATGACGACAGCAAAGATCTTGTTACTGTCAGCAACAAAACCATACCCCAATCCAGCCCTTTCGCCAAAGAATAACCGCAGTCCTATAATGCTTGCTACTGCAAGAGCAAAGCTCAACAATGTCAACCATCCCCACAAATACCTGCGTTCAAAAATATGATGCGGATAAAGCCGAATATAAGAAGATATGAAGAAAATGACCCCGAACCAAGAAACATAGTTGAACGTGACGGAAAAGCCGGGAAGTGATCCACAAATTGTATATACTCCTAACGTAAGAAGAAGTAGCAGCTGATGCTGGCGTTGAGTCAAATTCTGCACCAAAATGGAAAGAAACGGGATGGTCAGATAAAAGACAATGAAGCACGATACGAACCCGGTACTTATGTTCCAGAACGGCATTATTAATTTTACCATTCTACTAACAGATAAACATTCATATCCTGCAATCAGGAAAATGGCGAAAAGTACCCAACGATACAAGTAAATCTGTCCCATCAACTTCAGGAACTTCCTAATTGTGATTCTACTGGTGCACATGAAATAGCCCGTAATCATCAAGAAACAATTGATACCCGTCTTCCCCCATGCACCAAATAACGACAGAAAGATGCTGTTCGCAGATGAAATATCACTCATCAAAGGACCACCTGCACTCGTCAAACCGCTGTTCACCACAAAATGATGCGCAACAATCATCAACATGCAAATGATGCGATAAGGTTCTAAGTTACTGCTTCTTTGTTTCTTAACATCAATTATCTGGTTTCGCATAAGTGTTAACAATTCAATTATCTATTTTTGTACATATCCTCATAGTACTTTTGATAACCTCCCGAAGTCACATTGTCCATCCATTCTTGATTGTCAAGATACCAACGGACTGTCTTCTCGATTCCTTCTTCAAACTGGAGACTAGGCTCCCAGCCCAGCTCTTTCTGCAGCTTGGTGCTGTCGATGGCGTAGCGCATATCGTGCCCGGCGCGGTCGGTGACATAGGTGATGAGGTCCATGTCCTCGCCCTCCTTGCGGCCCAGTTGGCGGTCGACGGTGTTGATGAGCACCTTGATGATGTCAATGTTTTTCCACTCGTTGAAACCACCGATGTTATAAGTTTCGGCCGTCTTGCCGCTATGGAAAATAGTGTCGATGGCGCGGGCATGGTCCACCACATAGAGCCAGTCGCGCACGTTCTCGCCCTTGCCGTAGACAGGAAGTGGCTTACGGTGTCGGATGTTGTTGATGAAAAGTGGTATCAACTTTTCGGGGAATTGGTAAGGCCCATAGTTATTGGAACAATTGGTGACGATGGTGGGCATGCCGTAGGTGTCGTGGAACGCACGCACAAAGTGGTCGCTGGAGGCCTTGGCGGCACTGTAGGGACTATGGGGCTGATACTTCAGGTCTTCGGTGAAGAAGAGTTCGCCATAGGCCAGGTGGTGCTTGCCGCTGGAAGCCTTGGTGCTGAAAGGAGGCTCGATGCCGTTGGGGTGGGTCATCTCCAGGGCACCGTACACCTCATCGGTGCTGATGTGGTAGAACCGTTTGCCCTCCCACTTCTCGGGCAACGACTCCCAGTAGAGCTTAGCGGCCTGCAACATCGAGAGGGTGCCCATCACGTTGGTCTGGGCAAAGGTGAACGGGTCCTTGATGCTGCGGTCCACGTGGCTCTCGGCGGCCAAGTGGATGATTCCGTCGACATGCTCGTCCTGCATCAATTTGTAAACGCTATCGAAGTCGCAGATGTCCATCTTGACGAACTTATAGTTGGGCCTGTCCTCAATATCTTTCAGATTGGCCAGGTTGCCGGCATAAGTCAGTTTGTCGAGATTGATGATATTATATTGTGGATATTTGTTGACAAACAAGCGCACAACATGGCTCCCGATGAACCCGGCACCGCCAGTGATGATGATGTTTCTTTTCATATAAAAATCATTTGTTATGGACCATGTCTGGATGGAAAAATGTATCCGAATTAACCTCTTCCTTGCATTCTTCTATCACTTTCAAAAGATATTGGCCATACTGGTTCTTAAGCATCGGCTGAGCTATCTCACGCATACGTTCTTCAGTTATCCACCCATTACGGTAAGCTATTCCTTCCAAGCAGGCGACCTTCAATCCCTGGCGTTTTTCTATCACCTCTACGAACGTGCTTGCCTCTGCCAACGAATCGTGCGTGCCAGTATCCAGCCATGCAAACCCTCGACCAAAGACTTGGACTTTCAGTTCGCCATCCTCAAGAAAACGCTGATTAACGGTTGTGATTTCCAACTCACCGCGTGCAGAAGGTCTAATAGTCTTTGCCACATTGACTACCTTGTTGGGATAGAAATAAAGGCCCACTACGGCATAATTGCTTTTAGGTAACTTGGGTTTCTCTTCTATGCTGAGACAATTGCCTTGCTTGTCAAACTCAGCCACACCATAACGCTCAGGGTCACTGACCCAGTAGCCAAATACGGTCGCTTTATGATTTTCTTCGGCATCTTTTACAGCATTACGGAGAAGCGTTGTGAAGCCACTTCCATAGAAAATGTTATCACCAAGCACAAGACATGCACAATCGCCACCAATAAATTTCTCTCCAATAATGAAAGCCTGGGCTAAGCCGTCTGGAGATGGTTGCTCTGCGTATTCGAAATGAACACCATAATCTGAGCCATCACCTAACAAGCGTTTGAAACCAGGAAGGTCGTATGGCGTAGAGATAATCAGAATATCCCTAATACCAGCTAGCATTAATGCACTAATAGGATAATAAACCATCGGCTTGTCATAGATGGGCAATAATTGTTTGCTCACACCCTTTGTAATCGGGTAAAGCCGCGTACCGGAGCCTCCGGCGAGTACTATTCCTTTCATAAGTTATCAAATTATATGTTCTGGCAGGCAGTATCTAACTGTAAACTTTCGTTCAACCTAAACTGCCATCAATCCATTTTTTTACAGTCTACCGTCAACAATATTCCGGTCGAGCGTACACTTCACGTCAAAGATGACATGATTCTCTTTCAGCAGCTCAAGAACATTCAGTCCGTCGAACTTCTTATGCGCCACTGCAGCTATGCAAGCATCAAACTTCTCTGTTGGCAGTTCGTTCACCACTTTAATACCATATTCATGTTCCACAATGGCAGGATTGGCCCAAGGGTCATAAACAGTGATATTGAGGTTGTATTCCTTTAGTGCCTTGAAGATGTCGATGACTTTGGTATTACGCACATCGGGGCAGTTTTCCTTGAAGGTAAAACCTAAGATAAGAATATTGGAATGCAACACTTGAATGCCTTTCTTCAGCATCAGCTTGATGGTCTCGGTGGCGACGTACTCACCCATTCCGTCGTTCATACGCCGACCGGCCAAGATAATCTCAGGGTTATAGCCATAACGTTTAGCACACTGAGCCAGATAATAGGGATCAACACCTATGCAGTGCCCACCTACCAAACCGGGACGGAAAGGAAGGAAATTCCACTTGGTGCCGGCTGCCTCCAACACGTCGAGGGTATCGATGCCCATCTTGTTGAAGATCTTGGAGAGCTCGTTCACAAAAGCAATGTTGATGTCGCGCTGTGAGTTCTCAATCACCTTAGCCGCCTCTGCCACCTTCATGGTCGGGGCAAGATGTGTGCCAGCAGTAATGACACTGGCATAAACTTCGTTGACGTACTTTCCAATTTCGGGTGTTGAGCCAGAAGTCACCTTCTTGATGTGTTCCACGGTGTGCTGTTTGTCGCCAGGATTGATGCGCTCAGGACTGTAACCCGCATAAAAATCCACGTTCATTTTGAGCCCGGAGACTTTCTCTACTACAGGAATACATTCATCTTCTGTGACACCCGGATATACAGTACTTTCATATACAACCACATCACCTTTGCCGATAACCTTACCGACAGTGGTGCTGGCACCCACAAGTGGACTAAGATCGGGATTGTTGTCATCATCCACAGGGGTTGGAACTGCCACAATGTAGAAATTGCAGTCACGTATCTTCTCAATGTCGCTGGTGCAGAAAAAGCCGTGGTTGTTGATGGCATCCTGTAACAATTCATCGCTCACCTCAAGGGTAGCATCGTGACCCGCCATGAGGGCGTCACAACGTTTCTGGTTCATATCGAAACCCACAGTAGGATATTTGGTTGAAAACAAACGGGCTAAGGGAAGACCCACATAGCCTAAACCAATAACACAGATTTTTGTATCTTTCATTTTCTTTTCTTTTTAGGTCCACGTATTACACGAATCGACAAGTATCTTTTATGATACTCTGAATATGCGCAACAAGTGGTAATTGGATAAATATTACTTCTTTTATATTATTATTCTAAGAATCACTCGCATCTATATATACCTTTTACACTCCTACTTGCTAATCACAAGAAACGTGGATACTACAGATTAGCCTTATACCATTCTATGGCTTCATTCAACCCACGAGCAAAGTCATACTCTGGATCATAATCCAACTAAAGCTTTGCTTTCGAGATGTCGGCTTTACTCTGTTTAATATCTCTTGGGCGGTCTGGGCCAAAAATAGGATTGTTAAGAAGCAAATCAACATTAGCCTGTTTCCTGAGCTTAAACCATCTTCGCAAGGGAAATTATACCCTAATTTAAGTATTGCCTCACATAGATTGGAACCTATGAAATCAGCACCACCAGTTACAAGGAATAAAGCGTCCTATGGAAATTATAAATCTATATATCATTCAAGATATTATTACATATAAAAAAGCTTATACCAATCCGTAAACTTTCCCAACCCCTCTCGCAAAGTAACCTTAGGGACAAATCCAAAATCACGTTCTAAGGCAGTAGCATCTGCATAGGTCACCGGTACATCGCCTGGCTGCATGGGCACGAGTTCCTTGTGAGCCTCGAAATCGTAACCCTGTGGCAATAAGCCTACTCGTACCAACTCGTCTTGCAAAGTTTGAACAAAATCCAACAAATTTTCTGGTTGCCCCCCACCGATATTATACACTTTATATGGTGGTACTGGCAACCCATCATCACCAACCTTCCTCTCTGGGGCATGTGCCATCACGCGGACAATTCCTTCCACTATATCATCTATATATGTGAAATCACGTTGGCATTTACCGTAATTATAAATCTGTATTATCTCGTTCTTTACCAGCTTATTTGTAAAACCGAAATAGGCCATGTCAGGTCGCCCTGCAGGACCATAAACTGTAAAAAAGCGAAGACCAGTGGTGGGAATGTTATATAGTTTACTATAGCAGTGAGCAAAGAGTTCGTTGCTCTTCTTTGTGGCGGCATAGAGACTCACTGGATGGTCTACATTGTCGTCGGTGCTGAAAGGTATCTTGGTGTTGCCACCATACACGCTTGAAGAAGATGCGTAAACCAAATGTTGCACGGAATGGAGACGGCAGGCTTCGAGGATGTTATAGAAACCGATGATGTTACTCTGAATATAGGCATCTGGATTTTCAATAGAATATCGAACCCCAGCCTGAGCGGCCAAATTAACGACCACGTCGAATTGATATTTCTCAAATAAGTTCGTAATCAATTCTTTATCAGCTAAATCTCCCTTGATGAATATAAAACCAGAAGTACTATTTGATACAGCTTGACCCTCAACAATATACTGTCTTTCAATTCCCAATTCTGCCAGACGATAATATTTCAATTCGACTGTGTAATAATCATTAATATTATCAAGACCTATGATCTTAGTATCTTTATGGTCCTTCAAGAGCCGTTTTACTAAATTGGCACCAATAAAACCAGCGACACCAGTAACAAGGACCGTTTTACCAGAAATGTCAATATTTGTGGGTAACATAGTTAATATTATATGTGAGAGATTAGTCTCTTCTGAACAAATCTCTTGTGTATACTTTATCCTGCACATCATCGAGGCAGCAATCATATCGGTTGGCAATGATAGCTTGGCTCTGCCGTTTGAATTCAGCGAGGTCGTTTACCACACGGCTACCGAAAAAGGTATCACCATCGGCAAGGGTGGGTTCATATATGATAACTTCGGCACCCTTTGCCTTAATACGCTTCATAATACCTTGAATTGCACTTTGGCGGAAGTTGTCGGAATTACTCTTCATCGTGAGACGGTAGACACCTATTACACAATTTTGCTCTTTATTAGCATCATAACTGCTACTAGCCTCGTAATAACCAGCCTTCTTCAGCACAGAATCTGCAATATAATCCTTCCTGGTCTTGTTGCTTTCAACAATGGCGGATATCATGTTCTGTGGGACATCTTCATAATTGGCTAACAGCTGTTTCGTGTCCTTAGGGAGGCAATAGCCTCCATAGCCGAAACTTGGGTTGTTGTAATGGGTGCCAATACGGGGGTCCAGACCGATGCCATTGATGATGGACATGGTGTCCAAACCTTTCATCTCTGCGTATGTATCCAATTCATTGAAATAACTGACACGTAACGCCAGATAGGTGTTGGCAAAGAGTTTCACTGCCTCGGCCTCTTTCATTCCCATGAAAAGGACAGGAATCTGCTTTTCGAATTGAGAATTGGGAATTACCTCTCGTTGGTCGGTGACATTACCAGACTCAGCATAATCAGAACAAGTTCTGCTTCTGCATTCGCTTTTGCGATGTTGAAAAATGGCTGCCGCATCATTAGATACCCCAACGGCTCCTTCGACGAGCAGTTGGGCAAATTGGTGGGCTTTTTCAGTGAGCCATTTGATATCCGTAAGCTGCTTTATGGCCTCATTCTCACTCTGAAATTCTGCTCCATCCATCATCTTGGGTATACCTAAGATGATACGGCTGGGATATAGGTTATCAAAGAGGGCTTTGCTCTCACGTAAGAATTCTGGGGCAAACAAGAGATTGAAACGTTTCACTCCTCTCTTCGCATAGCGGACATACAGACTGCGAGTATACCCCACCGGAATGGTGCTTTTGATAACCATCACAGCATTGGGGTTGACCTGCAGCACCTTGTCAATCACATCCTCTACTGCGGATGTATCAAAGAAGTTCTTATGCGTATCGTAGTTGGTCGGAGCAGCTATGACAACAAACTCAGCATCCCTGTACCCTATCTGCCAGTCAAGGGTGGCATGAAAATTCAATGTAATAGTTTTAAGTGTAGCAGTATTTCCAGCACGCCAATTCTTAATATCATCGTCTGTCTCGGCTTTATAACCTGCCAAATAGGCCTCGATATAGTCATCTTGGATAGGACTCTGTCCGTTATTAACCATATCAACGCGATCTTTCACTATGTCAACAGATGTGACCTCATTGTGCTGTGCCAACAAAGTGGCTATACTTAAACCGACATAACCGGTGCCTGCAACTGTTATCTTCATAATATATAGTAAATAAGAAAGAGCGATTTTGATTTAGATTTTATTAGCTGCTCTGACCCAAATTTGATAAATATTCCTCAACGTTACAGCAATTGATACCGTAGAAGTGACATATTTCGGCCAGTTCTCGTCGCGGTGCATGCGGCGTTTCTTAACATCCGTGGGTTCGACATAGACTACGTCATTGGATTGGAGGTAGTAGACTTCTGAGTCGAAGAGGGTCTTCTTGGTCAGGTCGATATTGATGGGCGTGGCAATACCGTTCTTTTCGCGCATGACAGTCACGTTTTCTCGCTTGCCGTCCATGGTCAGGTCTCCGCACATGGCTAAGGCTTCTAATATAGTCAACCTGTCGCCGGTGATATGCAGTTCCTGAGGCTTAGCCACCTCCCCAATAACTGTCACACGGAAATTCATCGAGGTGACAGTAACCACGGGGTCATTGAGATAACCACCTTTAAACAACAATTGTTGAATCTTAGACGCGAGACTATCATGCGTGAGCCCGACCACCAATATCTTTCCCAATATAGGGAATGTAATGGTACCCGCCTCATCAACCAAATAGCCTGTGACTTGTGAGATATTTCTCTGTTGGATGGTTTCTGCGAGTTCTATTGATTGGCTTGACGCCTGCACTGTATTCTGATGAGAAATCTCTGCCGCCACTATATGTGTTTCCTGATTGAACGGAATCGCAGCCTCTGGCGTTAGACTATAGACATAAATATAAAGCTGGTCGCCCGGATGGATGGCGGTGCTGTAAGTAGAGAGCATTGCCTGGGCACTGTCACGCTCTGCATCACTGATATAGGCAACCTCCTGACTGCTGCGACAGGCAGAAAATAAAAGGATTGTAGTTATGATTAATAATAATCGAGAATTCATAGTTAACTAGGCGAAAGTCACACAAAATGGGTTCTAAAAATTTATTTTGAGAGCGCGTGCCTCCGGCATTCTTAGATGTATTTGCTTGGAATACCCAACACTATGGATGCAGGGTTTCTACGAGACGTTGCCTGGCCTCGGCAAAGAAAGCTGGCTTTCTTTGCACTCTGCTTTGCAACGTTATTGAGAGTTTGCCCCTCTGGGGCAATTAATAGAAGTCCCCACAAAAGATAATATCAATTTTTCTTTTGCCCATAACAAAAGAATCCATCGGTGAATTCTTCTATAGCAGGTTATTGTTTTGCACTCACTTGACGTTCCTGCGCTCACCTGTTTTTCCAAAGGCGATGACAACTGCTATAGTCGGAACTGGTCTTTCAGGGATATTTCTATGATTACCTTTATGGTGGGTTCTTTCAACTCACTTGAGAACACGTCCCTCCCAGACGCTATATTCTAATATCACTATGCCAGACATTGCGGTTAAGGGGTCATTGAGAGTTTACCTCTCAGAGGCAATTAATCGAAGTCCACTCTAATTACTTGTCAAACTTCGGTCGTGAAATTAGAAGTTGCCATTAGTATATCACCTTGGTAGTTCAACTTGCAGCAAGGTAGAAAACCAGAAAGGCTATTATCGATAGGCATTCCACCTCCAAATAGGTTCTGGTTTAAGCCTCTTGGACAACAGGATTCTGCTGAATCTGGGGTAAAGGCCTAGCACTTGTGCGAAAAACCATAGCTTTTCTCGAAAGGTGGACTTATAAATGCTGTTGCCCAAAAGCATCACCCTGTTCATTTCCGGATATGTTTTCATCCACATCTTACGGTACTTACAGGAAGGGAATAGCGGGAGAAGTTCGTTTTTGGCCCTCATCTTTATTTCAATAATTCCACGCAAATACTTCTCTTGAGCCCCGTTTTCAGCAAAAAAGGATAGGACAACTTCGTTGTTTTTGACGAAACCCGAAAACCTCCTTAAGATATTATCTTTCGATTGGTTATTTGTAATTGAGCCAGGCTGCTGTCGATAATAATACAGTGGTTCACTCGTATAGGCATACCGTTTGGCAAGATACGAGGCTGCCAAAACAATTACAACATCTTCTGCCATTGCAGCTACCGGCCACACCATACGGTCATCTACCAAGAGTCCCCGTTTTATCATTCTGCACCATACAGTTGGGCATACCTCCATGTTCAATGAGGCCTCCCTAATAGAATCTGAGTCAAAAGAAATATCCTCAGGCAAAGTGGGACAAAAAAGATTGCCCTCTGAAGTGCAGCTCCAATTATTGCAAAGAACAATATCGGCATCGGACTCCTTGGCCTTAGCATACATTAGTTCGGCCATCTTAACATCCACATAATCATCTCCGTCAATAAGAATAACATACTCTCCTTTGGCCTGATAGATTCCATCCTTTCTCACCTCTTTGACTCCGGTGTTCTGCTTATGTCGAATTAGTTTTAACTGTTCCTTTCTTTTGGGATACTCCTCCACTGTGCGCATCACCACCTCAGCGCCATTGTCCGTGCTACAATCATCCACCACAATGATTTCGATATCATCCAATGTCTGCTTGCACAGGCTGCACACACATTCCTCTATATAAGCTGCCACATTGTACATGGCAACCACAAAAGACACTTTTACTGGATTCTGCATCCCTATAATAACTTCACCTCTTGAAATAATTATGAACGTTTCTTGTCACCCATCATTCAATTATTTTATTGCATTATATCTACAGATAAAATCTGGTTTAAGCCTTTTGGACAACAAAATCTTACTGAATCTGGGGTAGAGGCCTAGCAATTGAGCAACAAACCATATCTTTTCCCGATAGGTGTATTTAAAAATACTGTTGCCAAAGAACATCACCCTGTTCATCTCGGGATATGTTTTCAACCATATCTTTCGGTACTTGAAGGATGGAAACAGAGGAAAGAGCTCGTTTCTCGCCCGTACCTTATATTCGACTATTCCGCGTTGATATTTCTCAGCTACACCATTCTCTTCAAGGAACGAGAACAGCACTTCGTTATTCTTGACAAACCCATTAAACCTCTTCAATATACCTTCTGCAGATCTGTTGTTCGTGATTGAATTAGGCTGACTCCTATAATAATACAACGCCTCAGTAGTGTAGGCAATTTTTTTGGCAAATAAGGTGACCGCACTAGTAATAATGACATCTTCGGCCATTGAAGCCACGGGCCATACCATCCGCTTATCAAACAACAGTTCCTTCCTCATCATTCTACAGACGGCATTGGGCCATCCCTCTCCGTTCAACGTAGCATCCCTAATAGAATCCGTATCTGTCAAAGACTCCTCTGGTAAAGGAAAGGTATAATAATTGCCTTCGGTATAACAACCCCAAAAACCACAAATAACAATATCTGCATCGACCTCTACGGCCTTGGAATACATTAGCTCAGCCATGCGCACATCCACATAGTCATCTCCATCAATATGAATAATGTACTCGCCTTGGGCCTGATACACGCCGTCCCGCCTCACTTCTTTCACACCTGTGTTATGCCCATGCCGTATTAATCTAAATTGACTTCTTCTTTTGGGATATTCCTCCACTGTGCGCATCACCACCTCAACTCCATTGTCCGTGCTACAATCATCCACCACGATGATTTCGATATCATCCAATGTCTGCTTGCACAGGCTGCGCACACATTCCTCTATATAAGCTGCCACATTGTACATGGCAACCACAAAAGACACTTTTACTGGATTCTGCATCCCTAAATAGCTTCACTTCTTGTAACAATTATGAACGTCTCTTGTCACCCACCATTCCAATTATTTTATCGCATTATATCTACAGATAAAATCTGGTTTAAGCCTTTTGGACAACAAAATCTTACTGAATCTGGGGTAGAGGCCTAGCAATTGGGCAACAAACCATATCTTTTCCCGATAGGTGGATTTAAAAATACTGTTGCCAAAGAACATCACCCTGTTCATCTCGGGATATGTTTTCAACCATATCTTTCGGTACTTGAAGGATGGAAACAGAGGAAAGAGCTCATTTTTCGCCCGTACCCTATATTCGACTATTCCGCGTTGATATTTATCAGCCACACCATTCTCTTCAAGGAACGAGAACAGCACTTCGTTATTCTTGACAAACCCATTAAACCTCTTCAATATACCTTCCGCAGATCTGTTGTTCATGATTGAATTAGGCTGACTCCTATAATAATACAACGCCTCAGTAGTGTAGGCGATTTTTTTGGCAATTAAGGTGACCGCACTAGTAATAATGACATCCTCGGCCATTGAAGCCACTGGCCATACCATCCGCTTGTCTAGCAACAACTCCCGCCTAAACATTCTACACCAAACATTGGGCCATCCAAACCCGTTCAACGTAGCATCTCTAATAGAATCCGTATCTGTCAAAGACTCCTCTGGTAAAGGAAAGGTATAATAATTGCCTTCGGTATAACAACCCCAAAAACCCCAAAAACCACAAATAACAATATCTGCATCGACCTCTACGGCCTTGGAATACATTAGCTCGGCCATGCGGACATCCACATAGTCATCTCCATCTATGAAATGGATATATTCCCCTCCTGCTGCTAAGAGTCCATCTTTTCTTGTTTCAGTGATTCCTTTATTTGACTCATGGGACACTATTCTGACTTGCCCCTTTCTTTTGGGATATTCCTCCACTGTGCGCAACACCACATCTCGGCCATTGTCGGTGCTGCAGTCGTCAACTACAATGATTTCAATGTCGTCTAATGTCTGTTCGCACAGACTGCGCATACATTCCTCAATATAAGCCGCCACATTATACATGGCAACCACAAAAGACACCTTCACAGAATTATCCATATCTTAATACTCGTCGGCTAACAATTCTAAATTAGTTCCATACAACTTCTGGATGCAGATGCTTCTTTGCTCTCACAGGGCGGTTGGCAACTAACTACTTCTCTGAAGATGAACACAGAGTCAATGCCCCCCTAGTGCCATGCTGCTCTATTACTCGTGGTGGCTAGTCTCTCTTGAATATGTCGCGGGTGTATACTTTGTCTTTCACGTCGTCCAACACCGAGTCATAGCGATTGGCTATAATGGCCTCAGCGTCCTGCTTGAACTTTGCCAAATCGTTCACCACCACGCTGCCGAAGAAAGTACTTCCGTCGGGCAAGGTGGGCTCGTAGATAATCACTTTGGCTCCCTTGGCCTTCACGCGCTTCATCACCCCCTGAATGCTGCTCTGGCGGAAATTGTCGCTATTGCTCTTCATGGTGAGACGAAAGACCCCTATCACACACTCGTGCTCCTGTGCTTGGTCCCAGTTGTTATTGTCGTGATAATATGTATAGTAGCCCGCCTTGCGAAGCACCTGGTCGGCAATGAAATCTTTGCGGGTCTTGTTG
>Ga0247611_10006698_pt1 | contig 14689 bp, 21 predicted proteins | sample 177DNAGHGhighgp2_FD_192422 | JGI IMG/M metagenome (GOLD analysis project Ga0247611, IMG submission 192422) | Sheep rumen microbial communities from Palmerston North, Manawatu-Wanganui, New Zealand - 1770 DNA GHGhigh gp2 | ecosystem: Host-associated > Mammals > Digestive system > Stomach > Rumen...
TTGCCCTTACTGTTGTAAGTCTTAACAAGTTCAAGCAGTTTTGAAACAAATCCGAACGATGGAACGCCTGTTGCTGGCCATTCGACTTCAGAGCCGTCAGCCAAAGTTGAAACACCGATGTTCTTTGCAAGCAAAACAGTATGCTTGTTGGCGCGATGCCAATCCATCATGTCGCGGTCGATACAGTTGAAAATAGTAACACGCTTTCCGCCCCAGTCGCTAGCAAACTGATATTTGCTATCAGTAGGCGCCCAGCCAGACTTTGAAACCATTTCAAAAATATCGGGATGTTTTGCTTTAACTGGGAAAAACTTATCCTTTTTTCCACCCGGAGTTGTTGGCTCTATGTATTCCTTTTCCATAACACGAGCCACAATGCGATGCATGAGATGCTGAGTGTTTGCAGCGCCATCAGCGACAGGTAAACGAAGTTTCATCATCTTGCCATTGTCATCTTTGACTTCAGCGTACATGATTTCAACTGGATCTTCAGGCTGAGGGTTGGAGTTTGGAACAATTGTTGCAGGCGGGTTACCGATAAGACGGTAAACTTTCCATGACTTTTTCTTGCCACGGTCAGGCGAAGTCCATTTAATGTCTTCACCTTCAAAAGCGTAAGAACCAGAATTGTTGTTCTGATTAAGCTCTTCCTGTGTTGTTTGTGCGAACTTTTCAAAAAGTTCTTTGGAAACTGATCCCATATTTTTCTCCTGTTGTCCTTTCGGACGATTTATTTTGTTGAGCTTTCGCTCGATCTTATGAGATATATTAACAGTTAGCAGGTATGAGCAAAATCGTACCTGCTTATTCTTGTTATAATTCGTCAGCTACTGTCTGAAATGCACTCTTTGCAATGTCAGCGCCAAACTGTCTCTCTAATGCTTTGTACATTTCTCCTGCTCTGTAAACAGCGCCATCATAAGGGAGATACTCTTCATTCATCAACTCTTTGTTGTTCTTTGTGCTTTCAGAGAAAATGTCTTCAGGGTCATCCAAGAACCTGTCACTGATAAGGAACTCAACAAACAACTCACCGTGTCTTCTTGCATAAACTTTCAGCTTAATGCCGTCATAATCCATAAAATAGCTTTCAATAATGTTCTGTGGATTATCGCCTGACTCATCATAACGCTCTAGCGGTATCGCAACCTTTACTCTGCTCTCGCCTGGCTGATAGTCATTCTCAATATATCTCCAGTTGTATATGAATCCACGGTCAGACAAAAGCTTAGTCAATGCACGCTCAAATTTGAGGCGAACTGGTTCATTGGCACAAGAATTAGCTTTTTCATTCAAAATCTTGTTATAGTCCATTACTATTTCCTTTCATACAACCTTATAAAGTTGTTTTTAGATATAATTATATAGCAGGATTGCTCAGTGAAAGATCCGCAATTATAGTAATGGCATTGTTCATCAGCAATGTGGGTATGTGCTAAAATTAACTTTGTCTTATTCTTTTCTGCCCACTTAAACATACGTATTGAAAAGTTTAAATTATACTTAGGCTCTTTACGTGACAAGCGAGCAAGCCGTTTCCATAAAAAGTCAAACTTGTAACGTAAAAAGAACTGATGCCCGTGCATTAAAACAATAGGCCAGATTCCTTCTTTGCCGCTTTCAATTATTACTTTGTCATAGTCGCCTTTGTCATTATTGCCAGTAACATATATAACGTCTTGTGTCTTAAGCCAAGTAAATAGGGAAGGATGCTCTTTTTGTACTATTTCTTTATTTTGATGTCTATCGTAAAGGTCGCCCAAAATAATTATTGAGTTTATTTCTTTTGTGCTTACTATACGCTTAAGGCGCCTTACCCAGGCGCGCTCTTGTTTTGTTTGATGCTGGCTTGTTAGGTGCAAATCGCCTATAACAAGCCATTTTTTATCTTCATTTATCGACTTGTACTCTGTCATACTGTCTGTTATAGAAAAACTTTGTGCAGTCTAGGTCATCAAGCCCATGCCCAAAATAGCATGACATTATTGGATGACACTCACGAAAAGTACGCTTCTTTTCAATGTCTTCTTGTAAATTTAAAATCTGTGCGTTACTATAAGGCGGCTCTTTCAATTCACCTGACTTCCATTTGTTGTAGTCAATTTCATAAGCGTTATATCGCGCTAAAAGGTCAGACTGTTCAGTTAATGAGCAGGGAACTATAATTAAAGCAATTATAAGAAACGCAATAGCAACGGTAGCGCCCGTAGCGAAAAGTACAACTCCAACAGATCCATCAATGTCAAACACATCATTTAACTTATCCCAGAAGCGTTCTTTTTTGTTAAGCTTTTCCCGTTCATTATCGTTTTTGCAATTTGATTCTAAATGTTTAAGTTTGTAATAACGCTCGAAAGCGAAATCACTCACCGCTAGTGGGAATACTATTAAAAGTACTCCAATGAAAAATAGAATTACAATAAAAATCATATTTTCCTCCTAATATGAGTCTGTGCAAAGAAATCCTTTGTCAGTGTTATAAACGCGCTTTACAGTATAGTCAAGACGTTCAAGTTCATTCAAAATGCCTAGATAATTCTCATCCCAAATTTTACGTTTCATTTGAATATACTTGTCATCGGCCCTGCCTCTTGAATCAAAATTAACATTTGCCCGGCAGTCGGTAATTAAGTAAACAATCATGTTGTCTTTACTCAGGTTGATGTTTTTTACATAGTCAACAACTTTTATGCCTTCGACAGTTTTGAATAAGTTGTCTAAAACATACGGACGATTGTCAGGAATGACGTTTTCATCAATGATTTCGGCCAGTTCTTCAGGGCCAAACTGATAATCAGCAGGCTTGCCTTTTTCGCGGCATAAGTCGCCAAGATGGAGTATATTCCAGCCAGTTTGTTCAAACAACTTTGTAAACTCCGTCTTCCCGCAATATGACGGGCCGATTATAGCAACAACTTTCAATGTAAGATACCTCTCATTACCCAATGTATTGTCCAGCGCAGTTTATGGCGCCTTTCTTTAATAGACTTATCACCATTCTTGACGCCTTTTCTAATGAAATAGGCATCAACTATATGATAAGTAAGCCAAAACAGCGGGTACAGAATAACAAATTCAATAGCGCCGATAATTATAAGAATTTTTCTCATCTATCACGCAGCCATGTAACTAACGCAGCAATAACGCATACGAGAGTTATTAGCACAATTAATCCAAGTACAATCCATGTGGGAATAAGAACTTTAGACCATGGCCAGTCAATAATATTCGCTACTTTCATAACGATAAACGCAACTTGTAGAAGTCCAAAAAATGAAATTCCGCCACCGCTTGCGTTATTGTCTTTACTCATCTGTTTCCTCCTCGTCTGTTATCTCCGGCCGAGTTTTTTTGAAGCTGCTTGAACAAATAGGATTCTGATTGAAGTACGTTACATCCCCATTAGACAGAGTATACTTAACGTCATCAGCGACAGCGTCCCATTCGATTTTTCTTATTATTGCGCACTTGATTGCATTGTCTTTTGCATAAACAATTTCTCTGTCTATGTCAAGCGCATGAGAATCTAAATCGTGCTTTAAGCATTTCTTTAGAACACGTGGATTATGGACCGCTTTGTAAAGGGAAAACCTTGAAACATGTACTTCCCAATCAGGAAAATGTGCATCGAGCAATTGCTGTAAAGCGTCTTTAATTAAAACTACTTCAACGATGCTCTCTGGGTCTTTGGTTTGTTGGCTATTCTCTCCAAGAATAAAGTTTACATTAACTTCAACCCTATTGCATATGTATTCTTTGCGTGGCGTATTCCAGCCGGGATCTCCGAAGTAATAAGACTGTTTTCCATAACAAAGTCTATAGCAGGCTCCGTCAATATCAATCTGGCTCATAACGCGGGCAATCTCTGAACGCTCAACTTTTTCAGGAAGTTCTGACAAGCCTTTTTTCGGCACAATCTCCAGACCAACATATTTAATTACTTTTTCAGGCCACGTAGGTTCAGCGCCGTAAGCACGTGCGCTAGGGTCCTTCCAGTACCAATCATTTTGATCTGTTATCTTTTGCACTATTTACCTCCTGCATTCTAATGAGCGGACACATAGATCCGCAGACGTTGCATTTTTCAGGCATATTTATTTTCCCAAAAATATTAACGTGGGCGCTACATTGTGTACGCTGATTTGCTTTTACTTTTAGAACTTTTGACTCTTCATAAATACTTAATGGGTCGTGCTGTGTAAGTCCGACAACGTGCTGCGCAACTCGCCATTTCTGACACTCATCTTCAACATCTTCAATATCAGGCAAACTTATATGTTCTTTTCTTGACAGCATACATATTGTAGCAATATTCAATTTTTGACTTGCATAAGCATAACCGATAATTGCGTTAATGTCGTCAAATCCATTTACAGAGTCAGTAAGTAGTGGCCCCATTACACAAAGCGGCGTCTCACCAAAAATTGACTTGTAAGTTTCGAGTTCATTGTAATGAACGTGGCCAAGACACTCTACCTGGCAAATAACGCCCTTTTTCACGATATACTCCCAAATCTTTTTGGCATCATAAAGTTCTTGAATTGTGGCTGCCTTAAACAAGGTCATATTTTTCTCAACAGTGCCAGGACGAAGTGAAGTTCCAAGCATAAGTTCACAGTTGTGCTCCCTGCAGAAGTCGATAATTTCGTCCAAGTGCTCAAGAATTGGATTTTCTTTTCCTTGAGTAAAAATGTCCCATAAGAACTGCCCACCACGTGAATTGATTATAAAGCCAGCGTTAAGTGCTCGTTCAAACAACTCTCTTGAAGTAACATGAATAGTGAAAGCACGGACGCCGTACTCATAGTGACGCTTAAATGTGTCCATCAGTGGCTCGTCAAATATACAGCTTTCATATAGTGGAACGCTGCACAATGTCGGCGCGTCACTTATGTTATTTTCGTGCCAATGTTTTATCGAATTCCACAACGGCTTAATATGATCTTTGTAAACTGAAATAACTGATACATAGTCAACGTTGTACTTGCGAGCAATCTCACATTTCATTATTTCGTAATCAAGGCGCTGATCTTTATTACTGACGCCAACGTTTAACTTAAGCATTTTTCCTCCTAGCAGATTACATGCTCGTACTGTTCAACTTTCTTTACTTTTATTTCGACAACTTTGAACTCTACTTCAGGCTCTAAAAGTAACCCAAAAAGTTTTCTGAGATATTCTTTAGGGCAAGGATTTCTGCGCCATTGCTCAAGTTTCTTAACGGCGGACTCATAAGAACTATACGCGGTAGGATCATTTGTTGGATACTTACCAAGATAGTTTCTATAAGGAATTACTATTATATCTGTTTCCATAGTGCGCTTGTCAATAGGAAGAGGGTCCACTCTATTAAAATGTTTGCAATCATATCCTGCACGCCTGGCCGCCTCTGTCGGAACAAACGCTGCCAAATAGAATTCTGAATATGAGCTGTCTACATCCCATCGACTAAACGTATCCTTTTTAATTACGGCTAAAGCGTCTTCTTTCTGTTTCTCCGTCATTTTGTCCACTCCTTAATAGTCTTTAACTCTTTTGTCTTTCGAAACATTTTCAACAATTTTCGGAATGATTAGTCCTGCTTTTACAACAGCAACAGTATCTCCGACTTCGATGTCCAATACTTCAAGTTGTTTTGCGTTATAGCAATTTGCTTGAACAACGGTTGTGCCATTCAGCTCAACAGGACTGATCTGAACAACTGGTGTCAAAGTTCCGTTTGTCATTCGCCATTCAACGCCTGTAACTTTTGAAATCGCTTCATCTCTTGCAGGCTTCAGCGCAATCTGTGTGGCGGGACGGTATGAAGTTTTCTTATCGTTCCAGTCAATCAAGTTCTGTTTGAAAACGATTCCGTCTATGTCAAAGTCGATTGTGTCTAAATATGTCCAAACATCGTGGATATAGTCAATAGCTTTTTCTCCGTCCCAATCAGAACGTTCAACAAACGGAGAAATCTTGAAGCCGTTGCCCAGCAGATAGTTGCAAATCATAGTTTCAGTGGACCACGTGCGGTTGTCATCAATAGACAGCGCATCATAGCAAAGAACTGACAAGTGCTCACAGCCCTTCCCATCTTTGCGTTTTGCAAGGCCAGACGCCTGATTGCGGCAGTTCTTTGCTTCAGGGAAATATTTTTCTTTATCCGACTTGAACAGAAGAATTTCTCCGCGGACTGAACCTGTAAACGCTTCGTCAATGGTTAATGGAACGTTTTTCATTTTGCGGACATTTTCTGTAACATCGTCTCCGATTTCGCCGTCTCCACGTGTAACGCCTTTGATGAAATGTCCGTTTTGATATTGGAGTTCAATTGATATGCCGTCCAACTTTAATGACGCTATGTAAGACTGGCCTTTCTTGAAGAACTTATCCATTTCATAAGCGGTGTTTGCTTTATTTTGCGAGCCCATAAGCATTAAGTGCTGTGCTTTCTGAAAGCCGTCTGTGTGGTCAGCACCTACTTTAGTAAGCAACTCGCTATCGGGGAATTTGCGTTTCAACTCATCCCATAACTTGTCGAATTCTGCGTCCGACATAATCGGCTCACCGTTATAGTATGCATCCTGTGCTTCAAGAATGTGCTGTTCTAAATCGTTCATTAACAACTCCACTGTTTTGTTTCGTCAATTATATAAACTGCCGCAACTTAAGTGATTAGTCAAAAAGTGCAAGCGCGTATTCTACGCTGTCATTGTACTCAGGATTGTCAAAATCGCAGCGGCCGCTGTATGCTTCCATAAATCGAAGATACTCATTATAGTCGGGATCGATGTTGTATGACCAGCACATTGACTCCCAGTCAGAATAAGTTGCTTCCTGTGGGAGATCTTTATTCAAAGTTTCAAGACTAAGTCCGTTGAATGATTCAGCAGCGATAAAACTGCAAATAAGAAGTGATACAAGAACTGCAAGTTTCTTCATTTAATATCCTCCAAGTTTTTACGTTTACGAAAATCATATAAAAGAAGAAACTTTACATGATTAGAAAAGTTGAGATATATCGTCTGCTTTTTCTGGCCAAAATGATATTTTATTAGGAACTTTTGAAAATTGATCTTCTTTACCAAAGATCAAAGTAGTCTCTTTATTGAAGTCATATGTAGGAACGGAAAACTTATTGTTCTGGAGCCACAATAAGTCGCACATTCTTGTTTCCCAATTCTTTTTTGCGTTATCATTCACTGACGCCACCGCAAAAAACTTGTGTTCTTTATCGTCCCAAAAACCGTAAACATACCCATTGAACTTTCTGTCTTGAAGTTTCTTAGGTAAGTTTAGTTCTTCCGGCCGTAGCGTTTTGATTTTGCCTTGCTGATACTGAACGCTCATTGGATAGCCGTTTTGAATCTTCTTTATAAAAACGTAATCTTCATTCGGCGCTTGTTCAGCGTTTAACTCATCTAATCTGGACATCAATATACCTGCTTTGCTTTCCCACTAGGTAAATTGCCATAAAGTATAAGGTCAGTGGCGTCTCTTGTTTCTTCAGTAGTAACTGACCTAACTTCTACATTGTTGAAACAGCGCACCGAATCGGCGCCGCATTCTGGACACTTTTCTGTACTAGGCACTTTACCTGCTTGATATTGTTTTGAAAATGTATGCCCACCTGAACACTTAAAAGTAACTTTAACCATCAATCATCTCTCTCAAATTTGACTTTGCGCAGCTGTCTATAGCCTTGCCCGTAAGAAAGCGGGCAGCCTTTGAAACCTGCACTGTTTGGAACAGAACCTGCATAATCACACCAGTTACAGTGATATGCTATTTGAGCATCATCTGTGGAAACATTATCCCAGTTCTTTGACTTGATTTCTTTTACGTCACTTATAAAGTGTTCCGCATTTTCATCTACATCCATTGCATTAAACTCTATCTGACGGATACAGTTCAGCGCCTGTTTCTCGAAAGTGTTGGCACTTTTTGCAGTGACTTTACCAAGAGGGAAGAAAACATATAGTTTTACTTTTTCTGCTATCTGCTTACAGTCCCATCCACGGTTCAAGCCAATCATATATGCGTAAAGTAAAAGTTGTGAGCGGTAGCCTGATGTACTGATTGATGAAGCGGACTTGTAGTCCATAATGATTGCAGAGTCTCCACGGTCAAGCAATAAGTCGATAGCACCGATAAACGGCTCGCCTTCAATTTTTGCTTTTACCCAAGTTTCTTTTTCGATTTTATATCCTTGCTGCTCATACGGCTTTACAAACTTGTCCCAGAATATAAAGAATCGTTTTAGTCCTTCTGTAACGGGGTACTGTCCCTCATCAACTGGATGCACTTTTTTGTTCTGTTCAAGAAGCTGAATAGCAGCCTCATCTGTCATGCCTGTATGATAGTGCTCAAACGTTTCATGGAGGGCAAGTCCTTTCGAGACTAAAGAATTTTGAGGTAATCCTAACGCTTTCCAACCGTCAACATATTTGTATTTGTAGTTTAACTTGCATCCTTCGAAACATTTCAAACGTGATGCTGAATAATTCTTACTTGCCATAACGAGAATAAATTAACAGGCAGTCTTTACCTGAAATTTCTTATACAACTCCAATAAAGCACTTTCACATATCTGTCTTGTTTTATAGTCTTGCGCATACACGTTTAAGAACATTGGTATGCTATGTCTATTCTTTGGCCCGCGTATGTTAAGCAGCAAATATAAATGAACGATAAACTTTATTTTTGAAGAAAATCCGCCTTCATTTACGGAGTCGACTATTTCATCGATATAGTCATTTATAGTGGCGTTTGCAAGGAAGTCATCTGGCTGCTCATACTTTGTTAGCGGCTTTATGCCCAACGTGTCTTGCATATCTTGCAGTTCTTTACCAGAGTCACTATCTGCAATGATTTGATTAAGCGATATGTCTGTCATTGATATGCCGTCTGTAGACTTTAATGCTTCAAACGCTATCCAATTCGACATTCCAGCAAAAGACGTTCCGACGATAAAGTCGGGGCGCGTGAGGTACTGCTTCATAAACTTTAGAGCGCCAAACGCAGCTTTACTTGCCATTACGTCATCGTCTTTCCATGTGCCGCCACGGTTTCTTTTTAAGATCATCGACTTTAGGTACGGGTAATATTCTCGCAATATTGCAACCCAATATTTATGATCTCTTGTCATCAAATACTTTTTCTGAAGATCTAGAAGGAGCAGCTCTGTAGGCGGTTTTTTGTCGAAGTCTCCCTCCCATTTTTTATATTCTTTGTCAATTTCTTCTTCAGTAAATTTTTTTAACTCTATTTCCATAAATAGAAATTAACATTGTGCTTGAGATTTAAATGACTGCGCCGCCAAATTTATCTACAAACCACTGAATATAGTGGTCATCTAATTTTTCGCGCCGAATTACTTCTCTTACTCCCATGTATGCTATCCAAACTGCTTTAAGATCTTCTTTGTTTCGCGGCGCCCTAGACAGCTGTACTGAATTGTCAAAAATTCTTTTATAGTAAAGCAAATCGCTGATAACTCTTATTTTTGGTCTATGCAATGCGTATAGCTCATGTAAGAACATTTGATCTTCATCAAACTTAACTCTTCTAAAGTGAACGTCTTTTATGACTTCTTTTTTGAATATTTTGTCCCAAAGAAATACTAAAATGTGGTACTTTACCATGTCAGCATACGATGTATAGACGCCTTCAGGAATAGAGCCTTTTATGTAACTTTTGTTAATGTCAGATCCAAATCTTAAATAGTTGATATTGACTATGTCTATGTCATCAGTGAAAAAGTTGAAAGCATATTCATAATACATTGGGTGTATGACGTCATCAGCGTCTACAAAAGTAATATAGTCGCCATCTGCTTTCTGAAGCAAAAATTCTCTAGTAGCGCCGACGCCTTCGTTCTTTTTATGAAAGACTTTGAAGCGAGAGTCTTTTGCAGCAAAGTCATCTATGATAGCAGCCGTCTTGTCAGTCGAGCCGTCGTCAGCAATCAGACATTCAAAGTCTGTCATAACGGAGTCTTGAATAGATGTAAGACATTCGCCTATAGTTCTTTCGCTATTATAAGCAGCAACTAAGACTGATAACCGCATTTTGCCAATTCCTCATGGCCATGTCTTATTGCTTCTTTATAGCCGACAGGACGATAATCATCCGGGTTATTTTCTTTCAACTGCTCAATGTACTTTAAGAACTCTCTCCAGCAGAAAGCGCGCCTTTCATTGTTAGTACGTGTCCAGCCAAGTTCATTGTCGTGTACTCTGTGGAAGTAAAGCGGCTTTACCGACTCAACATATGTGTATGCCGTAAACATATTGACAGCATAGACGAACATAAAGTCTTCGTCATACGTGTCGCCTTCAACTTCTACAAAGCGTATGCCATACTTGTTAAGAAACTCACGTCTAAAAATTTTGTTCCAAACAAAATAGTGCTGCGGCGGCGCATTGCCAACCACGCCGTAAAGTTGGTTCTGCTCAGGCGGCGTACGGTGCATCCAAGTATGAAGTCCATCATTAGAAACTTTGTTGTGCCAAAGGGAATATACATTAAAGTCGGGCTTGTTGCGGACACATTTATAAAGTTCTTCAAGACAGGTCTGTGAAAGCAAGTCATCATGGTCAAGAAACACTATAAAGCGCCCTTCTGCATTGTCGATTCCTACATTGCGTGATTTTGCCACACCAAGATTCTGTTCATTGTTGATAAGCTTAAAGCGTGGGTCGTCTTTGAAATAGTTCTGCGCTGTTTCGGCAGTCTTGTCCGTTGAACAGTCATTTACTAAAATGAACTCGAAGTCTTTAAAAGTCTGTTCTTTAACAGACTTGCAAGTCTGTTCTATGTATGCTTCATTATTATAAGTAGGGCAAATAATTGAAAACCAAATCATAAAAATTAGTTAACTAACTAATATGATTTCCGTAATAGTACCTACATACAACAGCGCAAAGACAGTGCATATAGGGCTGGCATCATTACTTAAACAAACGTTCAAAGACTTTGAAATAATAGTTGTAGACGACTGTTCGACAGACAATACAGTCGAGGTTGTCAAGAAGATAAGCGATACTATTAAAGTTGTTCAGTTGAAGAAAAACGTTGGCGCAGGTCCAGCACGCAATGAAGGCATAAAAGCTGCAAAAGGCGACTATATTGCGTTTTTAGATTCGGACGACTTTTATGAGCCAGGCAGACTTGCATATATGTGGGCCAATAAAGGCGACTTTGACGTGATAAGAACAGAGCGCATAATTTACAATGTTGACCGTTGGAAGAAACGCTCGAAGAACCGTCCTTATGGACCAGCATATTCATTCATGTGTAAGAAAAAGTTTTTGACTGACCACAATATTTGGTTTAGTAATAGACGCCGCGGAGAGGACTCTGACTTTAGAAAGCGTCTTCAACGTGCAAACGCAACGTGGAAAGATCTCCCTTATGAAGAAAATACAAACTATTGTTTGGTTCAGCGGCTTGGTTCATTATCAGAATTTGAGTGGGAAAATGATGATAAGTATAAAGCATTTTGCAAAAAAGTTTATGGACACGAAATCTAAAAAGACGCTGACCTTTCGGCCAACGTCTTAAAGAACTTATTCAAAGAACTTCATTATATAAACTGTGCTTTCAGCATCAGCAACTTTAATGCCTGAACCATGAGGTTCTCCAATTGGGATTGCGCTGAAGTCAATGTTTAATGTTTCAGCGTCTCCAATGATATCAGCAGCATCCACAAGAGAAGCAAGAGATATGATAAAGTCAGCGTCTGGGGCGTTAGTTGAAATCAAAGTAACGGGCAGCTTCGACTCTGCTTTTGTGAAGGCGTCAGCAAATGTAAACATAAGTTCTCCGCTGTCAAGCATTTCTTTTGTAGACTTGACATATGTTTTCGACATTTTGCGTGAGCCGTCAAAAATGCCTTCAAACGATTTGAAAGTTTCAATAAGATCTGCGCGGTTGACTGACAACTTTGTAATGTTGCTATCGTCAGGAAGCGCTTCGGCAAGTTCTTCATCAGTAGGCATAACAATAGAAATATTATTTTGAGCGATTGCGCCTTTGATGACGCCTACATCAAAGAATACTGTTTTTGAGTCCTGTGTAACAGTAACTTTGTAGTCGCCCATTGTTTTGTGAATTTTCTCCATAAGAGAAAACAAGTTTTTAACAATGTAGACATCAGTGTCAGACTCAGAAATGCCGGATGCTTTCTTGTTGGCAATAATCATGCGGTCAAGATATTTGAGACTTGTTTTTCCGATTGTAACGGCGTTGCAGTCAGTTGTAAGTGCCATGTACTTTGAAATAAGATTACAGAACTTCAAAAGTTGAGAAGTAACATTGATGTCGATAGAACTTGTCAGTTCAGACATTTTTACTTCATAAGCCTTTTTGATTTCTTCCATTTCCTGGGCGTCAACTGTCTTAAAACCTTTCAAAGTGAAAAGAGATTTTTTACCTCTGAAAGTAAACATATTGTTCTCTTTGTCGATTTCGACAGACGCTTCATCTGCGCTTTCAAAAACCTTTGCAAGATTAAGCATAAAGCGGTCAATTGGAACAACAAAGAAATTATCTTCGATAACCTCCTTGACTACAATGTCAGAACAGAGAACGACTCCGCTGCCATAGTGGTAAACCGAAATCTTGTTGTCTGCTGCTACAAAATAACAGTTAATTCTTTCGTCTTTTGTGATGTCTGCACAAAGTGCTTCATTTGCTTGTAGAGACTTGAATTGCTCTTTAGTAAAAGTAATTTTTGTCATATCGTATATATGAGCTCCTTAGATAAATTCTGATTTAAAATTAACAAAGGCGCCCAAGTTGTGGGCGCCTTCCAGAGTTAAAAATGCTTGATATTATTCAGCGTCTTTTGTCTCTTCTTTTTCAGCGTTTGCCTTTTCGACATTTACCTTTTCGGCAGCTTCTTTCAGAGACTTTTTTGCATCAACGAGTTTTCCGAAGCTGTAGCGCTGGTTTTCGATGATTGCAGCGTTGCGCGGGAATGTGATGTTAAGAATTCCCTTTTCAAGGGAAAACTTTACTTTGTCGCCGTTTGCGTCATAGCGTCTTGGGTCAACAAAGAACTGAACTTCAAACTCTGTTGTCTGTTTAATGCCACGCTGAATCCATTTGCGTGATTCTTTTGCAGGTTCCTTCTTGCCTGTCAAAATGAAATAGTCGTTCTTGAAATCGGCCTTAAGTTCATCTTCAGACCAACCTGGCAAAGTGACTTCGATTTTGAGGTTTTTGTCGTCATCTTCATAGATGTCGCTGTGAGGGAACTGAGTTGAACAGATGCAGCTTTTCTGTTTGTTGGTCGGTTTGTAGAACGGATCAGACATAACTTCGAAAAGTCTGTCAAACTCACTAAACGGACTAATAAGAGGATGTTCAAAAATAAGGTTTTCCATAACACTTATCCTTTGTTGTACTGTATTTTCAGCGCAGTACCGCATAAATTTTTGAAAGGCGAATGTATCGCACTTTCGTTTATCGGAATTACGCCTTAAAGGCGTTCAGACCGTCACCAGTCAAGTTTTCTGCTTCATCGAACGCTCTAAATTTTCAGTATTCTCCACAGACGTAAGTTTGGACGTTCCTCGCCCTACGTTTTGTTATTATATTAACAGTTAGCAGGAAATTATTTCTTAAATCTTGCTAAAATTTGCTCTTTTGCTCGATTGCAATACCAGCCTGCTTTACCGAGGTCTTGCGCAGTCTTTTTCTCATCACTATCTGTTGAAGCGTTATCACTGGCTTTTTTACCCAAACGCAATATGTACTTTAAAGCGTCTCCGATAGCGTGACTTGCAGCAGGTGGCAGATTTAAGTGTTCAAGAACCGAGTCGATGATTTCTATTGCTTCAAACACCATTTCGCCATTTTTGCCTTTAATCAGAATTCCCTGGTAATGACGTGGCCGGTCGATTGCGGTCTGAAAATCATCAGCCTTATTTGCTGTCATATTTCCTCCTTAAACATTTTAACATCGTTTGTCTCTGTGTCTATCACAGCATATATGTTGCGCTCATGCGAGTCAGTAAGCACATACTTTATCTCAAGCTGTTCAGAAGTAAAATCTTTTTTGTAGTCTTCTTTGATAATGTTTTTTAACTGAATAACTCTCTTGTCAAAAGAAACATCTGACTTAAGTTCCGTATGTCCAACGCATTGATTATAGCCTTCTAATCCGTATGTCACTAAAGACCTAGGTCTTATCCAAAGCGGGCCTTCCATTGGAGAATTTCCAGAAGGTTCCATTGATAAGTGGTCAAATATGCTCCATTCACCATCATGAAAACGCTTATTGATGTTCTCCAAAGTTACCGCGGCCGGCGGGTCCCACTTCTCATTCAGTCTGCCCATCCCTTTCAGCGCAAACAAGTACTCGTCCATTGGGCATTCCATCCAACGCTTTGACAAGCCAGCATGAGAAAATACCCATTTATCATACACATAAGCAATATCGAACTTATGTAAATTGGTCTTAAAAAATTCCTGAATGTCAATGTGCTTTGCATTTTGATGGCCGCTTACTCGGGAATCTGAAATGTATGAATGGTCATGATTGCCCCAAACTAAGTCCACTTTATTTGAGTACTTTTCCTTAAACTCAAAAATCTTTTCAAGTTCTTCTTTTTGAGTCGGCCATTTTGACTCAAATGAATCGACATAGTCGCCTTGGAAAACTGCTTTGTCTACTTCATCTATATGCTTTTTTGCAATA
>Ga0247611_10006699_pt1 | contig 14687 bp, 1 predicted proteins | sample 177DNAGHGhighgp2_FD_192422 | JGI IMG/M metagenome (GOLD analysis project Ga0247611, IMG submission 192422) | Sheep rumen microbial communities from Palmerston North, Manawatu-Wanganui, New Zealand - 1770 DNA GHGhigh gp2 | ecosystem: Host-associated > Mammals > Digestive system > Stomach > Rumen ...
ATTGCCCAATCACCTATCCCCAATCCCCAATCCCCAATCCCCAATATTTTTTGCTTTAAGTTTATATAAAAAATATGCTTAATTTAAATATTCAATTTTTTTTAAATTTTTCATTAATTAATATCTTTTAAATTAATTCTCTATTTTTCTATAGAAATATGCATATAATCAAAAAAATAAGATATTTAATCTAGTTAATGATTTTTCTATATTTTTTGACATCTATTTTCCCTCTTGATTTATTCATTTCATCAAATTCCTCATAAAATTTAATTTCTTCTTCGTCTTTTTCTTTAATTAAATTATAAAATTCAAAACTTTGCTCAACATTTAAATTCAGATCAATTAATAAATTAGAAATTATTTCTCCTAAATTATCCAATTTTGCCATTTTCTCATCCCATAAGTTTGTTTTATTCAAATAAATAATCATTGAATTTTTTGGACTAATATCACTTTTTTGTTTTTTACCAGTTAAATATCTCGAAATAAATCTCCTTAATGCTGCACCAAATTCTTTAATGGTTAAATTTTTATCAAATTTATTTTTAAGTTCTTCTATTTTCTTTCGAGTTTCTTCATTTATTTGAACTTTATATGTATCAGGTAAATCTAAACATAAATCATTAAAACATAAATGCTCAAATAATAAAAATAAATTCATTATTTTATCGACTTTAAAATCACTATCTCCATCTCTTAAAAACTCTAAGCAATCTTCGTTAATCCTTAGATATGTTGGTGCTCCAATCAAAACATTTTTAATCTCTTCATGGTTACTAAAACTATTATTGATTAAATAAAAAATAATCAATTGCATAGAATCAAAAAATGGTTTAAAATCATAATTATCCCCAAATTGAGGATGTGCTTTGATATAATTAATAATTTTATTCTTATCATTTTTATCCAACTCAATTTGTGTATATTTAGAATAAAATTTATTTAAAATATCTGATTTACCTTTATTAAATCCTTCTCCTAAATATGCAACGAAATTTAAGTTATTTTCTTTATCAAATAAGCATTTTCCAGGCAATATTAATTTGGCAAGTTCCTCTTCAATTGACTCAATTTCATATATAAATGAATTATAATTTAAATAATTAATTTTACCATTTTCTTCAAAAATATTTCTTTTACAAAAAGTGTTAATTAAATCTTCAAAATTATCATAAATTGAACCAAAGAAACAATTATCAATTAACAAAATTTGATTTTCAGTAGCATATTGAACAGGAATTCTTTTTTTCATATTATCAATGCAATAATATATATTTTTATTATTCTGATTATTTATACCATTTTCATTATTTTTATTATTTTCTCCATTATTAATGATATGCTCTAAAAATTCATTTTGACTTTTAATGAAATATTCAAAGGCTGCTGCAATATACATTCCATATCCTGGCTCATTATTATCATTCAAGAAATAGGCTAATTTATCAGATGAACTTAATGTTTTTTCTTCCAATTCTTTTTTATTATATTCTTTAGCTTTATCTTTAATTTTATTAAACGAAGATATAAAAGTATTCAAAATATCATTAAAACCTTCGTTATTATTCATTATTGTCTGGTCACTGATATTTGTTGCTTTTGAATCTTCTCTTGTAATATTAAACGAAAAATAATTAACCATTAAATTTGTGAATTCATTAAATATTGGAAGATATTTTAAATTTTTAGCTTGAGATTCTCCATTGATATATAATAAATATTTATATAATAAAGGAAATTCATTCATATAGCTTTCTTTTTCACCAATATATTTCTTAAAGTCTTCAATTGTTTGATATTTTGTAAATGTGAAATATTTCAAGAATGGATATTCTTTATAAGGATATAAATCTTCATTTGGAGGCTCTAACTCAGTTATTATAGCTCTTAAACTGTTTTTACTTATAGAAGTTTGCTTTTCATTCATTTCCATATATTTTTGAGAATAATTTGGATAGTCATTAATACATGATTCGATTAATTTTTCAACTTCTTCTTCAAATTTATTTAATTCTTTTTCTGAATTTATTATTTGGCATTTTTTAATTATTTCTGATAATTTTTTGAAGATTAAATTCATAAAAATTTGTATATTCGCTATTTTTCTTTTTTTTAAGGATTCTTCCAATAAATTCCAATTGATTTGAATAATTTCAAGACAATTTATTCCAGTTACTTTCAGATCTTTATTGAATTCTTCATTAGGGTAATAATTCAAACAATTAGCAAAAAATAAATGATTATATAAAATGAAATTTAATAATCTAAAACTAATTTCTCCTAAGTTTCTTACTTTTTTATGAGTGCATGTCATTCTATCTTTAGGAACATAATTTATTCCAATTTTTACAGTTATATTTGTATTATTGTTATTATTTTCTATAGTATCATAATTTCCAGGAATAAATGATTTTTTTATTTCTTTAAGACATTCTTGTGTTAATATTGATTTATATAATGATTTTTTATTATTATTAAGCGATTCTACACAAAAACGGTATCCATATAATAAGCTTTCAAAAGGATCACCATCACAGGTTATCTCATTTTTTTGTTCTTCAATTTTTGGTTTTAATATATTTTTATATTGAGCTTCATTTAAAAATAAGAATAGAAGTTTTTTAATATTTTCTTCATAGTCTTTAAATATTTGATCACACATTTTAGAAAAGTTTGGATATTCAATGTCAATATCTTTGCACATTAACTTAGAAATAATTTGGTTTATTGATACTATTATAAATGCATCAAGGCCATTACTTCTTATAAATTCTCCAAATAAATTTTGATTTTGCTCAATATATGCTTGTTTATAATCATTGAATGATTTATTAATTTTTTCATATTCCTGAGGTTCAGTAGGTAATAAATATTTTGATAAATAAATATTTTGGCTTTCACTTTCTTCATTCTGTAAAATATCCCAAAATTCAATTTGCTTATTTTTGTAATCGTAATGAGTAAATTCATCCCAATTTTTATTCATTAAATTGAAAAATAATTTAAACACGTATATCTTTATTACTCTTCTTAATTTATTTGAAGAATCAGAGCCAATTATCATTTTAACAATATCTTGAATACCATTAATTTCTTGTTCTTTATGATAAACCAAGTAAATAAGTTTATTCAAATAAATTTTTATATAAGAAATTGCATATAATTTGCAAATATTTTGATTTACAATTTTTTCTTCATCATCATTTTCATCAATTTTTTCATTTATTACATCTAATATTTGAATGCATTTCCCAAATATTGTTTGTGGCAAATCAAATATAATATTTGTTTCCCTTGGATCTTCACTATATTTTTCAAATTTATTTCTAATATCTTCATTTTGAAAATCTAAATTAGGAATATTATTAAAAAATGATAATATTTTATTTTCAAATATATTAATAATTAATTGTTCTAAAAATTCATTTTTTCCATAATTATTTATAGTTTTTATTAATATAGAGTTGCTTTCCTGAGTTTCATTTAAATAATTTTCCATTTCACCAGGAGTATCACCTATTTTTATTATATATTTAAAAATTTGATTGTTATTATATATAAAATCATTATTTTTTAAAATAATATTTAATATTTTATCTCTAAAACGATCAAATGTTATTTTATCATATTCATTTTTAAATAATATTGACATTATTTGATAAAAGGACTTATCATTTCCTATTTTTTTGTTTAAATCATTGTACAATTCTTCAAAGTTATCAATTAATTCGTCTTCTTGCTCATTATTGATAAGAATAGTTTCTTTTGAAAAATATTTTATTAATTTTGTGATATTCTCATGAGTATCTATATTATTTGTATTAAAGCAATCATTCAATAATAAAATTTCTTGCAAAGAATGAATTTCTTTTGAATATAAATTCAAATTCATTTGGATTTTTGATGCTTCTTGTAAAATTTCCTTATTTATTTTTATAAGTTGAGAAAATTTTTCTTTTTCATCTTTTATATCAATATATATATCTTCATTTGAGGTTACTACTCTTATAATAGCTTCAATTCCAAAAAAAATTGCTTTATTAACAAGGGAAGTATAATCTCTATTTCTTTCAGAAATTTCATATTTTATAGTACCATCTTCAATAACTTTTTTAATTTTTTCATATAAATTATTTATAATATCATTTAATTTTAAAAATATAGTCAATATTATTGTTAACTCTTCAGAATATGCTTCAATCCAATTTATTTTACTAATAGTATTTATAGTTATATCCTCATCTATGAATTCATGATCCGAATTACTTCTTATTTCTAATATTAATTCTAATAATTTTTTTATAGAATTTAATTCATCTTGATTAAATTTTTTTTCTTTATTATTATTCATATAAATTTTTTCATAAATAAACAAAGTAAAATAATCATCTAAAAATAAATCAAATAATTCTTCTTTTTTATTATTGTTTTCATTATTTTCATTATTATTTTCATTATTTCCTTTGTCTAAAATTTCTGAAAATATTTTATTTTTTAATAATTCGTTATAAGTTGATTCATTGTATTTATTTAAGGTTTCAAAAAATACTCTTTTATTCCTTTGTAAAATATCAGCAGTCCAATTATCAAATTGTCTCAGGGTATTTTCATTTTGTCTATAGAGTAATAAAGTTTCAGTTTTAAATTTTTGATTTATTGAGTCTATAGTTGATTTTATTCCTGGTAAATTTAAGCCTAAAATAATATTTAATTCATTTACTCCAAGTTGTTCCAAAATGAATTTTTTATTGTTTTCATTGTAAATTAAATTTTTTAAATAAATATTTTCAAATTCATTTATAATAATTTTATTTTTTTCTCTTTCTTTAACTATGTTATTCTGATTATTGTTTTGCTCATTTTGGTCATTTTCTTCTTCAAAGATTGCATTTATAGCTTTATCTTTATTATCTTTAACTTCTTCTTCATTAGATACTAAAGTTGAAAAAAATTGATCTTGTTCAGCTTTGAAATAAAGTAAATATAAATGTCTTTTATAAATTTTATATAACAATTTTTTAAAAACCACAACCAAGTCGATATCATCTTCATCTATTGAATTTTCAGCTTTAAAAATTTGAAGTATTAAATCTTCTTCCTTCTCCATTTGCTTTAATATAATATCATTAATATTTTCAACTAAATTTGGATTATGATCAAAGTATTGAATTAATTTATTAACATATGTTTCTTCATTTAATTCTCCTATTGAATGAGAAAAATCATATTTCATATAACTTAGACATGGATAAATATTATCTTTGAAAATATCTTTGAAATCAAAGCATTTTTCGAAAAGATCTTTTCCTTTAATATAGATTACTTTTTCTAAAGAGAAATTATTATCTCCATTTAAATCATCAATAAAAATTTGATAATATCCAGATAAATGAGAAATTGTTTCTTTTAAAATATTTTTATTTGTTTCATTTTGTCCTTTTGATTTCTTTTTCTCTGTATTAAAAGCACGAACTAAGTGTACTATAAAAACAAATGCTTTTTCAAATTTTTCTTCTCTATTTTTATCTCCAAAATATTCCCTTTCTTTGTTTTCAATAAAAAATTTTATATAATTAAGGAAGTTACCTTCATTGGAAGTAAATTTAATTAAACATAATTTATATTTTTTTTCATTGAAAAATTCATCTATTTGTTTTTCAAATTCATTTTCTGATCTAAAAGAACTTATTTTTAATTCCTTTATGTTTTCATTTTTTATTTCTCCTAAAATAATATTATCTATATTATTTAGATTTTCAATCTGATTTAAAATATTACTAAATGTATAAACTACATTTAATTTATTTTTCATCGAACCTAAAAATTTTGCAAAATTCATATGCTCCCCCTTTAGATATGATTCATTTAATTGCTTTGAAATATCAGGATATTTGCTAATAAATCCATTTACTTTCATACAAAACATAATATCTTGTGGTAAAATTAAGCTAAACTTATTAATAACTTCATTTATTAAATTTTGTTTTATGATATTTTTTTTATCAGCTTCATAAATAATTCCTTGAATTTCTTCTTTATTAAAATTAATAAATATTTTTTCTAAATCATAGTTAATTCCCTTAAAAACATTTTTGTCATATGAGATTAATTCTTTTAAAATATTATAAATTCTAATTGATTCCTCAATTAATTCTTTCTTTAATAAAAATTCAAAGGAAATAATATGCTTTTCAAATCTATTTAAAAATGGTGGCTCTTCTTGATTTAGTTGGCTTTCATCTACATTAACAATACATCTAAAATTATCATTAACTAAAGAAAATGCATTAGTGGAAGAACCAATTGCAATTCTTGCATATTTTTTTTCACCCATTTCTTGGAAATTTTGATTAAATAAATCATATAAAGCAGGATAAACTGACTCTAAATTTCTTAAAATAAGAATTTTTCCTTGTTCCATATGTAATTGAATTTTATTTAATATTTTTAAAGAATATTCCTCACTTTGTAGATCGTTTTGAAATTGTGAACCTATATAAAAACTATATTCTTTATGAGATGAGGATAAAATTGATGATAATAAAAAGGTACTAATTGAAGATTTTGAAATAACCAATAAGTATCTACTATTTTTATCATTAATATTTTCAATGATTCTATTTAAAACATCATATTCTTTTCTAATTTCATAAGTGTGATATTTTTCTTTTAGTTTTTTTTTAATAATTTCAAGAGAAGTTGTTTTTTGAATATCATTAAATTGTAATCCTCCAAAATTTCTTTCAATACTTGATACAGCAGCCATTTGTCTTACATTATTATCTTCAATATCTGCTTTATTTTTTGAGACTAAAATTCTTGCTGCATTTTTGACTAAATGATAAAAATCTCTATTTCCATGAAATTCATCTTTTCCATCTTTATTATGCTTTTCCTTTAAATATTGTTTATATTGATAGTATATTTCTCCTAAATTTTCAAAAAAGTCTTTACATTGTTCAGCTAGATGCTGATCATAAGAGCTCCCAATAGTTAATGCAGTTTCCTTTGTATCTATTTCATTTGGATCTGGAATAGATAAATATATTCCTCTATTCATTTTGGAAGCATCTAATGACCAATTTGAAATTCCTACAAAAGCTATTTTTTTATCTCCTTCATTTAAATCATATTCTAATTCTGAATGAATTACTTTTAAAGGATTATTTGGTGAATGCTCTGCAAGACCCATCTCATCAAAGAAAATCATAGATATATTATTTTTTTTATCTTCATCTTTCAGTTTTTCCAATTTTTTTCTTGCAATTTGGAAAACTTTTAATACTCCTTGGGAAGTACTACCCATTGAACCTTGATAAGAATTCAAAATAATTTTTGGAAGGTTCTTAAATAAAGAAGAATAAGAAGAACTCCCTTTCATTGCTTTATTTATTAATTGAACACTTAAAGATTTACTACAACCAGGCTTTCCTACTATAAATATTGGAACTTTGTTATTAATTGCAACGAATAGAGAAAATATATTATCCAATAAAGCTCTATTTTTAGCAATACCTTTTGGAAGTTTGATATTGTCAACAACATATAATTCTTCTTTATTAGGAACATCTAAAAAGTCAACTTTTTCAAAATCTGAGCCTAATGAATTTATAATAATATTAAATTTTTCTTTTATTTCTTTTCTTGTATTGTTGTCAGTAATACGCAGATAATAGCATACAAAAATAGATAAAATAACAGAATAAATTTGTAAAGAAAATTCATTTAAATTTTTATAGAAAATATCAGCTCCCTCCATTTTCCTGTTTTCAAGTGATTTATATTTAAATTCTTTTTTATTTTTTAGATATCCAAAGAAAAATTCATAAAATATATTAAACCTTCTTATTTCTCTTAAAGATACAGAACTTATATCATTTTTTTCCCTGATGAAATTTTGTGCACAAACAATCATATCCTTTGCAAACATATGTATTTTATTAAGATCATCATTATTTAAATTTCCTTTATTTTCATTAAATATATGATAAATAGGTTCTTTTATGATACTTTTGATGTAATTTTTTTCATCTTCTTTTTCCAAGTTTCCAAAATCGAAAACAAAATTAAGTAATGAATGTGGTAAAGGATTAACTGTATAAACAAGAGAATTGTTCATAGATTTTTTCGTTTTTTCTTTTTCTTTTTCATCTAAAAATTTTAATTGCTGATGAGCATTCTGTAAATCAAGTCCAGCTTTAGACATTACATTTTTTTTCCCTTGTCTATAAGGATTGCATGCTGCAATAAAAACTATATTAGATGGCAAAGGATTACCTTGATAAGTATGCTTGCACATTAATTCACTTATTAAGCCCATTGACTTACATGTATTTATTTCATCAAGGAATACCCATATTTTTTTAGGATAATAAATCATACCTTTTTTCTCAAAATTTTGTTTTTCTTCGTTATCAATCAATTCATATGTTTTAGCTTCATCTATTACATTCTTTTCTAAAAAATTAATAATGTCTTTATCACTTGTACCGGCATGAATATTTAATATTTTCATTTTTTCAGAAGAGCCATCATTAATTAATTCTGATAATTTTCTGATTAAAGATGTTTTCCCGCATCCAGTTTCTCCCATCATTATTACAGGAATATTTGCTCTTATTCTTAATAAGATTAGAACCATTTTTACAAAGTTATCTGCAGTAAAAACATATGTTCCTGCAATTTCTTTTAAATTTTTTTTTCCTGATTCACTTTTTTCAGTTTCATCTATAGGATTATTTAGATTTAAGATTTCTTTTAATTCAGGTAAAAATTGATCAGGCTCATATTTTTTATAATTTGGTATTACGTATTTATTTACTTTTTTATTTTCTTGGCTCCCATTTTCTTCATTTATTTGAATGATATTATTATCATTTTGAAAATTTTTTAATTTAGTTATATTTTCATATTCTTCATCTCCTTCAACTTTGTTTGTAATAAAACTAAATTGTTCTCCATTCCCCTCATGGAAAAATAATAGTGATGGATCTATTTTATCAAAAGAGATTATAAAATGTTTATCTTCAGCCATATTTTTCATACCAGAATCAATATATTTACTTTCATCATATTGCCCAAAAAGCATTGTATGAACTGATTGCTGAGCTTTTAAAATTTTATCAAATGCTCCTTTTGTAAAATATTGTGTAATTTTAATGAAGCTTTCAACCAAAAAAGTTCTTTTAATGTTTAATCCACCATGCAATTTTAAATTTTTTGCGTTAAGATAATAACTTTGATTTAGTTTTTTGAATTGTGTAGCTAATATATCAATAAAAGTTTTAATTTGATAATAATTTGGCTCTTTTATTGTTTCTTTGATTTTTTGAAAAATTAATCTTTCGCATTCTTTTTGACTTAATATACTTGCTTCTACTATTGTTTCCATATTTAAATATTTAAAGTCTATTGGAGTTATTTTATCAAAAAATAAATCTTTTGTATCAATTGTTTTATCTTCCAAAGCTTTTAAATAATTTGCAACAATTTGAATATTCGAATCTATCTTTTTTGGAACAATTAATGGCTCTAATTTTTTAATTGTATAAGTTTTAGTTGGAAAAAGGGTCAATATAGGAAATTTTTTCAGGAAATCTATAAAACCATTTGGAATCTCAATTTTAATTTCTATTTCTTTTGGTAAATAAAAAATATCTTCATTTTGTCCATATAATTTAGTTATTAATATTGAAAAAAGAAATTCTGTCATAAGTGCAGTTTGTTCAGTATCATATAAATCTAAATGAAGAAGGCTATTATTAGGTATGACCAAATTTTTTAATCTTTCTATTATATCTTCCCTATTAAAGACTCCACCAAAGGGAAAATAAATATATTTTTGCTTATTTTTTGTTGATAGCTTTATCTGAGTTGATTTTCCTACTCCTGATTGATCAGAAGAAATTATTTCTACTTTAGAATTTTCTACTTTTAGTTCTTCTATATGCTTTTTTCTAATGTCTAAATAATTTTTATATTTTAATGATTCTAAACTTTTTACAATATCACTAGCACTATTGGTATAAGCAATAATCAAACATGAATTTTGCTTAATTTCACCATCTGTAAAATAAGCATTTAAATCATTTAATAATTCTAGTAATATACTCTTTTTATCAAATTCTAATAACTCAACTCCGGCAATAATAAAACAAGAATTAAAATCACATAATATTGCACGATATAAAAAGGCAGTTAATTCCTCAGTTGTTGTTTCTTTATTACATAATAATATTGCTTGAGCTGCTGGTGTCTGATTTGTTAGATATTTATACAATTGAAATAATTCTTTTTCTAATTCCTCACATTTATATATGTATATTCCTTTATATTCATTATCATTTTTATTTTGAGAAATTAGATTTTGTCTCATTATATCTTTTATTTCTAATTTATTTTTTTTCAGTATTTGTTCAACATAATTAATTGAATTCTTAATTAAATCATCATATATATTTTCAGTTTTCTGATATGAAAAATTTATATTTTCTTCTTTTATTAAATTATTAGACATAAATTTTAAAAATGATGATATTTTATTATTCTCTTTCTCTTTCTTTGTATATGAATTATATATTAAATTGAATAACCTTCCATAAATAAACCTTATTATAGGAGAATCTTTATATGATATCTTTATTTGTTTTCTTATTTCTGTTAAAATTTCTTTTAATTTCGAAAAGAAGTCTGAGTATTTATTTGTTTCTAATCCACATCCAGTAAATTGTGGTTCATAATTATTTATTTTGATTTCGATATAAATTGTTTCAGGATATCCAGACTTATAAATATCTTGAATTATCCCATATATATTATATATTTCAGAAACTCTTTCAATAAATTTTTTATACTTTTCTAAAAGTTCTGTTTCTTGCTCATCTCCTGTTACTTTCTTTGTTAATTGAACTCTATCTCTTAATTCAAGAAGGTTGTCCATAGTTATTTCGATTTCTGTTTCCTTTTTTTGGTTTTTATTTTCTTCTTCATCTTTATAAATTCCTTTGAAGAATTCATTTTTTATATTTGTGAGGAAGAAAGTTGACTCTTTGCATATAAAAGAAATCTTTTTTTTGGAAGCTTCGGATTTATCCAAGCCATAATCAATTAATGATTTTAGTTCAGAATAATTATTGACATATCTTGAAAAATATACTTCTATGCCTTTATTTTTTGAAACTTCATTTTTAAAGATATTAATAATTTCAGCATCTGTTTTGTTTCTTTTAATTTGTTCTATATCTAACTTTGATATAAATTCAACACATTTTTCTAAATCTAATATATCATTAGAATTAAGAAAAGCATTATCTATTTCTCCCACAACTTCTTGTAAATTACGACAGCTATCAAAATTTACTTTTGTTAAAAATATTATTGAATCAGGCTGTTCTTTTAATTTAAGTAAGATATTTAAATAATTGTCATCTTTATTATTTTTATCATAAAAAATATCAATATCAATGGAAAAAGATTTTAAATCCTTTATAGCATTTAAAATAACAATTTCATCATTTGAATTTTCCAACTTTTCAATTATTTCTTTTAATTTTTCCAATAAACTATCTTTTTCTTCCTTTATTTCTAATTTTTCCAGAAACAATGAAATAGCAATTGAAATATTGTATATATCTTCTTTTTTAGATAGTATTATCATACTGTTTCTTATTTCATCTTCATTACAATCTTTTATTTGGAATATTTCTTTTAAAGTTAATATTTCATCAACGATTTCATCTTCATTTTTCCCTTTTATTGTAGTAAGACAATCTTGTAAGACATCTTTTTCTAATGATTTGACACCATTAGTAAAAATATCTTTTAATTTATCAAATTCCTTAATTGTCTCATCAATGCAAGCATCCTCATTAACTTTATATTTTTCTTTATTTTTATTATATATAGTCCAGAAAAATTTACTTTTTCTTTTTATAGCTCTTTTATCTGCTTTCTCTTTATAAGTATTAACAAAAAAAGAATGTCTTTCTGTATAATTTTTTTCAAAACAATTTAATTTTCCCGTTTTCAATACAGTAATGATTATTTTTATTTCTTCTATATTTTTACTTTCTTTATTTAAATAAAATTCTAATAAATCTTCTAGTATTACTTGTAAATCACTTATAATTAAATTAATAGCTGAATAATAATTATCAATTATTCTTTTTAATTTTTCCCCTTTTTCTTTTGAATTAAGGCTAAGAGAAGTCATCCTTCCTAATAATTTATCTCCTAATTTATCTTCAGGTTTATTGTTATAAAAAATACTTATTTCTCCCAAAGTAAGTTCTCCATTTTCTATATCTCTTATTAATTTATTTGTAATTTCAATGGAATTTTGAATATAATAGGTATTTTGAAATTCTTTTTTGATTAGATAATTATTTTCTAATAATCCCTTAAATAATTTATATTTATCAGTATCTTCTAGTTTCAAAAAATCTTCTTTCTTAATATAATATTTATCCAAACTTTGAAAAATATTTTTGACACATTTTGGACAATTATTAATTAAATATAATAAAGTATCTGGATTCATATTATCAGGAGTTCCAGTGAAAAATTTTGCTATAATTTTTTTTACTTTTTGAGTTATTTCATCACCATATTTTGATAATAAATTTATATATATTTTATTCACCAATTTAGCATTGAAATTTTTTTGTATATTATTAGTTAAAAAAGAATCAATTTTTGCATTCTTTTTATCTGAATGATATATTAATATTATTATATCTTCAATAAAATTTAAATGATTTTTAGGATTATAATTTTTATATAGTTCTAAAATTTTCCTTTGTAATTGTTCAATCAAAGCATTTTCTTGAATTTGGCTTAAATCAAATAATTTATATAAGATATTAAAATCATTTAAATCTTTAATAAATGATAGTACTTTTTCATAAAAAGAAAACTTTTGCTCTTTGAAAATATCATTCCAATTTATTGATTTCCATTTTTTATAGAATTCATCATCAAAAGATGAAATGTCCAAACCATTTAAAATCTCTGGAGAACGCAATTTTTTATATGCAGGCAATATATAATATTCATCTTTTGAAGTAATAAAATCTAATAAATTTGTATTTTTCAATTTCCCGTTTGATGCAAATAATAAACCGTTTTCATGAACTATTTTAATAATATCATTTTTTAAATTTATGTTTATAGAAAATTGCTTTGAAAAATTTATCATTCCTTTAACTTTAATTAAATTATCAATGTCTATTTCATCAAAATAATTTATATATGTTTCAAAAAAGGATGGACTAAAATTAATAAAATTCTCTTTTGTATGATTTCTTTGTATGGTGATAGTAGAGCAATATAAATCATATATTGATTGCATGCAATCTTTTCTATCTGGAGTTACTAATTCTGATATATTAATTATAGGTTTTTTTATATTTTCTCTATTTTTTATTTTTAACTTATATTCTTCATTTTTATTTGTGTAAAGTTGAAATATTTTTTCAAAATTTAGACAAATCACATCAAGCAATTCTTGAACATTCTTAGTATAAGTTAAAGCAATTCCTAATTGATCAAAGTTCTCTGTGATCTTTATTAATAATTGCATTTGTTCTGAATCTAACTTAAGAAAATCAAATAAAGTATTATATTCAAGTAATGCACTATATATAAATACAGTATTATTCTGATCTTTAAGTAACTCAGGTACTCTATCTTTGTCGAAATAAATATTAAAATATAAAATAACAGCAAACAATTTAATTCCATATTTTAGTCTTGAGTTTTCTTTTACTTGTAATAAAACTTTATCCGGTTTTCTTTCAAATATATTCAGAATATTTTTTATTGCTCTCAGTTTTTCTTCAGAAATTATCCCAAGAGATTCTATTTTAGATGGTTTAAAACATTGTAAATGTCTTTGAACAAGAGTAGTTGCAAAACATTCTAATAAAATAATTAAAAAAAAAGTAAAATTAAATTTTTTATCCTTTCCGATAAGCAAATTTTGAACAGATAAAATTAAGCCATAATTTTGTCTTGATTTTTGTTTTAATTTCATATATCCCTTTCTAAGAAAATCAATATAAATAAGAAATTGTTCTTCTAAAGTAAAAGAATATGACTTTGGAGGTTCTTTATCCACTATCCAACCTCTGATCTTATCAAATTTAAAATCAAATATAAATATATCATTCACGAAATCTTTGATATTAATTTTTGTTTCAAATTTTTCTTCATTTTCATCTTCCATTTCAATTATAATATCATAATCTTTTCCATCTTTTTGCTTAAATTGGATATCCAAATGCTTTGACATACTTTCCTTAGCCTTAGCAATATTTTCTTTAATTTTTGAAAAATTTTCTTTTACTCTAGATGAATAAAATTTAAATCTATAAATTGAATAAATATAAATTTCTTTTGTTCCTTTCTCCTTTTGATTAACTTTAACACATTCTAAATTATCAGCGACAGTTTGCTTTCTTGATAAAAACAAATTAACTCTAGATGTTTCAATATGATTCTCAATAAAATAAATATATTGAAATTCTCTTGCTTCTTCTTCCTTTTCAAAATCTGTTCCTTTCATTTTATTTGACAAATAACTATTTATTCAATATTATTTAAATAAATTTAATTGATAGATTAATTTTTATGTTTAAACAAATGCTAATTAAATATTAAAAAATGGGGATTGGGGATTGGGGATT
>Ga0247611_10006700_pt1 | contig 14687 bp, 16 predicted proteins | sample 177DNAGHGhighgp2_FD_192422 | JGI IMG/M metagenome (GOLD analysis project Ga0247611, IMG submission 192422) | Sheep rumen microbial communities from Palmerston North, Manawatu-Wanganui, New Zealand - 1770 DNA GHGhigh gp2 | ecosystem: Host-associated > Mammals > Digestive system > Stomach > Rumen...
ATTCGTTATTGTGCTTGGCAACCTCTGCGCCTTTACTCTATATATCAGCGGTGTAAAACTTATCGGACCATCCAAAGCAATTCTCTATAGTTTTGCTGAGCCTCTGACTGCAGCAGTCATTTCTACTTTGGTTCTCGGAAGCGCTTTTACGGCATTTGATGCATTGGGTTTTGCGATGATCTTTACTATGTTATGGCTGATTACAGTCAGCAAATAAAACCAACGGCTGACTCTAATACATAGCTCATGATATTCTGGTTCTATTATATTTCCTCAAGACTGGAATCCGGATGGTGAATACGGTCCGGAGAGGTATGTCGAAGCACATGTGTGGAGCGATAGAGGAATAATAAATTATACCGGAAGATATCTAAACTTTGGAGTTTTGGTGATAATGACTAATTACGGGATAATGAAATAAGCAAATCGGAAGTTGACTGGTCAAGCTTAAGAAAGAATAAAAGGAGAAGATATGTCAGAAATCAGAGATTTAAAACCGGATATAAATGAAATGGGATGGCTTGAGGGGACATTTGATTCGAGGTCGCTCTTTCAGGGAGAAATGAATATTACTATTTTTGATGATTCGGATGAATCAAGGGAATATGCTGAGAAATGTATTGAACATTATAATAATCTTAATACGAACCAGAAAGTGCTTGATGAAATTCAGCAGAAACTCTCAGCGTTTATGTTCTATATGTATGATGAGTGGAAAGCTATGGAAATATATGACGATATAGTGACTGATACAGATAAGGCTATTGAAGTGTATAAGTCCGGGAAACAGCTTTTAAGCTGTCTGTCGCATCCCAGATTATATGTTGAATTACCTGAAGAGGAGGATGCTGCCACAGAAATAGGCTACTGTATAGAAACAGAGTGTCCCTGGGAGCCGGAACATCAGTGCTCTATTATAATAAGAGGAGACGAAGTTAAGTATGTTGGCCCATCCGAAGGTAACACTCCATGGGATGATGAGGAGGATTATTACTGTATCTGGAATGATAAGGATGAGAACTGATATACATATTTCGTAGCCCTGATGCGGCTAGTAAGGTGATTGGAAGATTTACAGCATAATTGACTAAGATAAATCGAGATTTGTCAGGACGAACGTTGGAACATAAAATTGGAAGATAACTTATAATCAGGCTTAAGCCTGTCTCTTAAAACTTAATAAATGCACTCTGCCCCAGGCGCCAAATCCAAGGTGCCTGGGGTATTTTTATACCCTGACACATATGCCGGGGGATTAAAACCGAATAAAAGGACCCGTCCCTTTTAGATAAAAACTATAAAATTATAAGGAGGATCTCAGTTATGAGAGAGAAAATCAAAACTTCAAAGAGCGGAGCTGTTAAGGATCTAAGACGCAGACAACCTACACCGGCGGCAAATTGGTAAAGGTTACCGATACTGTAAACTATACAAATTTTCTTAAGGGGTATGATTACACTCTGGCGGCAGAACTTAAAGTGATTGACGATAAGGATAAGGTGATCGCCACCATTACACCGAAAGACGGGCTTAAGAACCAGACCTTTGATTTCGATGTGCCTCTTAATATCGAGAAGAAGAATGAGGACGGACTAATCCTCAGCGGAGCAAAGTATTAATCTATCCTATCCATTACCCATTGGAGCAAATATTCATCATTTATTTTTCCTGCGGCAAGGTCAAGAATTACAGAGGATAATTCAGCATTGCTAATGCGAAAATGATATTTGTTCAAATCGAGGGTCGTGAGAAGTGCTAAGGCACCGATTCGCTTATTTCCATCGATAAAAGGATGATTTCTAACCAGTCCGATACAGAGGCGGACAGCCTTATCGGTAACGGTCGGAAAGAAATCATTTCCATCGAAACTTTGAAAAGGAGCATTAACGGCAGAATCAAGGAGTCCGTCATCCCGGACACCATAAGAACCGCCATATCTTTCTATCAGTTTGTCGTGTAACAAAAGAATCTGATCTTTAGAAAGATATATCATTTAGCAAGCTCCTTAAAAGCGTCATCATACTTGTCCATAAGTTTGCCGGATGAAGCAAGGACATCTTCATCGGATGCAGTTTCAGAATTATCTGCAGCCTGAAAATCAATAACGAGATAGCGAGGAGCGTTGTTCTTAAAAACGATAGCACGTCCGTATTTATCTACTATCTTTGTTACTTTAGAAAAATTCTGGTTAGCATCGGTCATGGAAACGACAGTATTTGTATCTATGGTCATAGGTCTACCTCCTTAATGTGTTTTCTATATTATAACACACAAATAGGAGAAATACAACCTATAATTCATCCAAAGAATAATCAAGTGTTTTATGACCTTTAATTAAACAACCTCGTTACCTGCCGCTCATCCGGGCGGCCCAGAACAAGAAGTCAGGAAAGATTGATATGTCAATGTTAAGATCGAAGGTGAAAAGGCGAATGTGATCAAAGCCGAGGTAAAACTCAAAGAAGATGATAAGGATTACAGCTATGAGAAGGCTTTCGGCCACAAGAGAAAAGAGGAGGAAGACGACCCTTTAGCGAAAACTCCGTCCGCAGAGACATCGACAGTAAGCGAAGAGAAATCGAAGAATCCATCCGTGCGGAAGGAGATCGAGAAAATCAGGGTGGAGATGGAAGCGGAGGAAAAGGCGGAAAAAATTCGGAAGCAAAACAAACAATGGAAAGGAAAAGGATCGGCGGATGAGGCGAAGGTTAAGTACAAAAACATGAAAATGGCGATTTTGTGAAAATGTGCCATTGAGAAAATGGAGATTTTGTGATATTATGAACCTGTAAATAAGGAGAATTTGTGAGGAGGATTATTACTGTATCTGGAATGATAAGGATGAGAACTGATATACATATTTCGCGGCTAGTAAGGAAATTAAGCTGATAAATCAGGATTGCGAATACAGTGCTCATTGATTAAGTAAAAAAGCGAGGATGGAACATAAGATATGGAGAATTTTGAATCAAAAGACTTTTATATACGCAATAAGAATAAATTTAAAAAACTCAGCATAATCTCTGGCGTTTTGCTCGTGGTATTTTTTGTGATGGCGGTGGCATTTTACGTCCTGAGCAATAATCAGCATCTCTCATACGAAGTAGTTGAAGTAAATGTTATCAGTGTTCATAGCGCAAATCCTCTGTCCAAGACTGACAGGGATAGAGTGGTTGTAGAATATAATGGTAAGAATTATGAGGTTGAAAACCTTAGGACTAATTAAACACTTAAATATCATACATACTTAAGCTCTAAAAACCCTGCTAAGGCATATTTTTCGAATGGAAAAATCTATGCAAATATTGAAGGTATAAGAACTACTACTGTGATTGGAACAATCTACTTTGTATTTCTCTTTGGCGCATTAATCCTGATATTTACCACTGCTATTTTAGTTGGTTGTGTTGTTGAAGCAAAGAAGAGAGAAAAATGAAAAAGGTCATTGATATTCACACGCAAGTAATATCAAGAACATCATTCATAAAGGAGATAATATTATGGCTGATAAATATGATTATTCAACAGATTCTACTACAAATAAGCATGAAATAAGAAGAAGAGCAACGAAGATCTTCTTTAGTTGCGGTTTACCTCTTGTGATTATTTTTGCACCCGAACTTATAGAACTTTACTTTGCAGGTCATAATGTTGCTATGTTTTTTATCGGATTGGGGCTGTATATACTTTGGGCAGCTGTTTTTCTTATTTTTATCGCCAGGCCAATACGAAAAAAAGTCTATGGGGTAAAAAGTCAGGACTTCAGAATAGAGGGACTTATATTATTGTTTGTACTGATAGCCGCTTTGACCGCATACGCACGTTACAAATTGGGATGGTATCTGACGTTTTGATCATTCCAGATCACAATTCTTTTTTATCCGACCGCTCTTGCATAAGGGCGGTTATTTTTTGCTCCAAATCGTCAACGGTTGGCAGAACTTCTTTTCTTTACGACCGCTGAGATAGCGATACGACTTTTTATTTGCAGAGTTTCGTAAAACCAGCTCAGAGGTAGAACTGACAGGTACTAAAACTGTAAAAAAATGCCAATTAATACTTGACACATACAAAAAGAAAGATTGTTATTGACAACTAACTTAATTTATGTTATATTAACTATGCGACCGAAAGTTTAAAGTGGTCGCATGATTTTTACCCTTGATGCGACCAAAAATTAATAATGGTCGCAAGATTTGCTAGGCGTCTGTTGAAAAGGAGGTTAAGTATTATGCCACCAAGAGTATTTACGGAGGAAGAGAGAGAAAAGCTTCGCATATCAATGTTGGAGCAGGCGATACCACTTTTGGAAGAATACGGACTTGTACATATGTCTGTTGATAAGATTACGAAGAAGGTGGGAATCGGAAAGAGTACATTTTACAATTTTTTCAGTTCCAAAGAGGAATATGTAAGCTATGCGCTTGAATATAATCGTAAGAAGGTCCTAGACGAACTTGATAAGAAATTTCCACCGGGAAAGAAGATGAAACCGGCAGAGGTTTTTCAAATGTGGTTTACGACACTTCTTTCTAGTAACTCTATCTATAAGAAGTTTTCGGCAGAGGATGAGAGAGCTATTTATGAGGCCGATAAGGCAAGAGGTAAAGAGGTAAGCCTTGCAAGAGAAACATATGTAGCAAAGAGGCTTATGGTTCATATGGAGGGTGTCAGGGAGGATCTTGATGTCGCACTTCTGGCCAATTATATAAAGCTTATAGTTCTGGCATATGAGAACAGTTATATGTTTCATGAATCGGCGATGGAGAGAATGCAGGATGAATTAAAAATCAGACTAATTGATCTGATATTTGAAGAGGATGCGAAGGCAGAACTGATTGAGATGCTTAAGGCCGCGGAGTCAAATAAAGAAAGTGAGAAAAAGTAAAAACACGTAGTGAAATCTGGAGGAAAATATGAATAAGGGAAAGACGGTTGTTGAGTTTAAAGATGTTTTAAAGGAATATGGTGAGGGTGATGGAAAACAGATTGCAGTAAATCACATAGACTTTACCATAGATGAAGGCGAGTTTGTAGTTATACTGGGGCAGTCGGGAGCTGGTAAGTCCACTGTGCTGAATATGCTAGGAGGTATGGATAAACCTACATCAGGCACGGTTACTGTGGACGGAGCAGTAGTTTCATCCATGAATGATGCGAAGCTTTCAGATTACAGAGCTGAAAAGATAGGGTTTATATTTCAGTTTTACAATCTGATTCCAAGTCTTACGGCATATGAAAATGTGGCACTAACTAAGAGTATAGTGAAGAATGCACTTGACCCAATGGAAATGCTTGAAAGGGTCGGACTTAAGAAACATGCAAAGAAGTTCCCGTCCCAGATGTCGGGTGGTGAACAACAGAGAGTATCAATAGCAAGGGCACTTGCAAAGAATCCAAAGATAATACTCGGAGACGAGCCAACAGGCGCCCTTGATTCTGAGACTGGAGTTAGTGTGCTTAAACTCTTGGTAGAAATGTCTCACGATTATGGAAATACAGTTATTCTGGTAACACATAATGCAGATATAGCTAAATGCGCTGATAAGGTTATTCGTATGAAGAACGGAAAAGTCAGGGAGATTAAGATCAATGAGTCACCTGTTCCTGTTGAGGAGGTGGAGTGGTAATGTTATACAGAAAAATGCTTAGAGAAATGAGAGGTAATCTGGGGCAATTCATATCTGTACTTATACTTTCATTTCTTGCGACATTTATCTATGCAGGTTTTGAATCGAATGTGGTTGGAAGTGGAAAGGCAGTTAATGAATTCCATGAGAAGACAAATATAGCTGATGCATGGATATATAGTGAAGGGTTCAAAGAAGAAAACCTGGATCAGGTAAAGGAACTTTCCTTTGTAAAGGATGCCCAGTTCAGGACTGAGATAAGAGGCACAACTGTAGATTACGAAGGTGCGCAGCTGGATATATATCTGATGGATGAAAGCACCATCTTGAAGCCTTATGTATTTAAAGGAACAGAGGAGGAGAATGAAAAGCTTAAGGTATCAGATAGTGTGGAATTCGATGGTGATGATAAGGAAGGCGTATGGCTTAATGGTTCCTTTGCAAAGGAATGGGATATTGCAGTAGGAGACAAGATAAAGCTTGAATATAATGGAATAAAGTTTGAGAGAACAGTTCGTGGACTTATCATGGAGCCAGAGTATGAATATACAAAGGCTGAAAAGGATAGTGATATCAATTTTAAGACTTTGGCTTATGTATATATGAGTTATAAGGCATTTCCTATTAGAGAATATGCAGAAAGCAAGGTTAAGAGTGGAAAGATTAATGCCCGGGAACTTAAAAGTTCAGATGCATTTAAAGATAAGATAGAAGATATTGAAAAGAAACTGGCTGAGTATGGAATGACAATTGATGATATCGATGAGGATATGCTTCTTGAGAGACTTGATAAAATGAGTGACGAAGAGCTCCTTAGATTGATCCCATATTCCACTATGCTGGTTACTTTAACTGATGAGGCAAAAAGAGATGCGAGAGAGACCATAAAAGAAGAAAAAAGTAATATCAGTGAAGTCCTTTTTTATGAAAAGCAGATATCAGATGCAATCGATAAGAACTACGCAGTCATGGTTGATAAAGAGTCGATAGTTGGAATACAAAGAGTAGCAGATGAACTAAAACAGCATGATACCTTTTCTTATGCATTTGCATTTATCTTTCTTGTGATTGCGATTCTTGTAATATCTACCACAATGAGCCGACTTGTGGAGAGGCAGCGAACACAGATTGGAACAATGAATGCCATAGGAATGAAGAGATATAAGATAGCAATTCACTATATGAGCTACAGCTTTTTTGTATCACTTATCGGAGCGGTAGCAGGTCTTGTAGCAGGACCGCGTGTGGTCGGTAAGCTTCTTGTAAATATGCTTTTTGAATGGTATATGATTCCGGATGTAAAGGTTGGATCCAATGCACTCTTCTATGTTGTGACTGCTGTTACAGTACTTACCTGTGTTCTTGCATCATATATTAGTTGTAAAAAGCTACTAAGAGTTCCTCCGGCAGCTGCACTTAGACCTGCGGCCCCTAAAAAAGCGAAGCGAATATTTGCTGAAAAACTGCCGTTTTGGGAGAAACTCAGTTTCAGTACACAGTATAATCTGAGAGATGTTTCCAGATCTCCTCTAAGAGCAGTAATGGGAATAGTTGGAACAGCTGTAGGAATGGTTCTTGTATTATATGCATTTGGATGCTACTTCCTGGTGGATGATATCGTAGACTGGAACTTTAATAAGATTCAGAATTATAGTTATCAGATGGCTCTGTCTGAGGATAAGGACGTAAAGTATTTTGATGAAATTTGTGACGCTGTAGATGGTGAAATGATAATGACAGATCAGATAGAGCTAGCAAAAGAACCTCATGCGGACTCTTTAGATAAATTTAAGCAGACTATAACGGTTATAGAAGGAAAGGGTCTTCAGAATATTACAGATGAAAAAACAGTCATCACTTCTATGGTTCCGGGAAAGGTTGCAATCACAAGCAGACTTGCTAAGCAGATGGGAGTCACTGTCGGTGATAAAATATATTGGCACATTTATTCAAAGAATGAATGGTATGAATCAGAGATAGGACTTATAAATAGAACACCTGAAACTGCAGGAATAACTATCCTTAGAGATGATTTTGAGAAAACAGGTTGTGAATATGTACCGACAGCCATTCTTTCAAGAAAAAATCTAAAGGCTTACGATGGTAAGGATGGAATATCAGGTGTATATGATATGGAAAAAATAAAAGAGGTGTTTATTAAGGGATATGATGTTATAAAATACCTCTTTTATATGATGATGATATTCGCGGTTATCACAGTTGTGGTTGTTCTCTATAATGCAGGAAATCTTTCCTTCCATGAGAGACTTAAGGAGTTTGCAACGCTTAAGGTTTTGGGGCTTTCTTCTAAGAAGATAAGGAAAACTCTGAATCAGGAAAATATATGGTTTGCTGTTATTGGAATAATAGCTGGATCTCCTCTGGGAAGACCAACGCTTACAGCTATGATGAACAGTAACGGAGATAATTTTGACTATTATATACATTTGCCGGTTTATCTATATGTACTGTCGGCAGTCTTTGTTCTGGTAGTCGCAATCATAGTGAGTCTGATGTTCTCCAAGAAGATAAAGACACTGGATATGGTCGGAAGTCTGAAGGGCATGGAGTAAAAAATAATAAATAAAAATATAAATGAGCTGCAAAGTAAAAAATGCGGCTCATTTTATTATGTGATGAAAGTAGACATTCTATCGCTTGCATATGCCAGACCGTAGAATTTTGGGAAGGCTTTTATAATGTAATAAATGATTATTTAGACAGTAAGACTCTAGCTGATTTGATGAAAAAATAAGAAAACATATTGCCAAACAAAGCAATATGTTTTATAATACACCCATTACCTACTAAAACAGTAGGTAATAAAGAGAAAAATATGAGAATGGAGGGCATTTATGAAAATATATGCAGATAATGCAGCCACAACAAAAATGAGCGAAAGAGTAATAAATGCAATGCTTCCATATATGAGAGAGGTGTATGGCAATCCATCAAGTCCTTATGAAATCGGTCAAAAGGCAAGGAAAGCATTAGAGGATGCAAGAAAAAGAGCGGCTGCAGTATTAAATTGTGAGGCAAAGGAAATATACTTTACATCAGGAGGAAGCGAGGCAGATAATCAGGCAATTATTTCTGCTGCAAGACTAGGTGCAAAAAAGGGAAAGAAGCATATTATATCAACTGCTTTTGAACATCACGCAGTTCTTCATACCTTGAAGAAATTAGAAAAAGAGGGCTTTGAGATAGAACTATTAGATGTTCATAAAAACGGAGTAGTATCAGCAGAGCAGGTAGAGAATGCAATAAGAGAAGATACTGCACTTGTTACCATAATGTATGCAAATAACGAAATCGGCACCGTGCAGCCGATACGTGAAATAGGAGAAGTATGCCGTAAGAAGCAGGTACTCTTTCACACAGATGCAGTGCAGGCAATAGGTCATGTAAAGGTAGATGTAGCAAAGGACAATATCGATATGTTAAGTCTATCAGCACATAAATTTCATGGACCAAAGGGAGTAGGTATTCTTTATGCAAAGAAAGGAATTCTACTTACAAATATAATAGAAGGCGGTGCACAGGAAAGAGGAAAGAGAGCAGGAACAGAAAATCTAGCAGGAATAGAAGGAATGGTAACAGCCCTAGAAGATGCGACAAAAGACATAGACGGATATGCAAATAGACTTATTCCGCTTAGAGACAGATTAATAGCAGGCTTAGAGGAAATACCATACTCAGAGCTAAATGGCGATAGAAAAAACAGAGTTCCAGGAACTGTGAATTTCTGCTTTGAAGGAATAGAAGGTGAATCGCTTATATTACTTCTTGATGATAAAGGAATATCAGCATCATCAGGTTCAGCATGCACATCAGGTTCATTAGAGCCAAGTCACGTACTGTTAGCTATTGGACGCCCTCATGAGGTAGCACATGGCTCACTCAGACTATCGATATCTGAAGAAATCAAAGAAGAAGAGATAGATTATATAATAAATTCAGTTAAGGAAGTAGTTGAGTATCTTAGAAACATGTCTCCATTCTGGAGAGATCTGGTAAACGGAAAGAGAAAGCATGTATTTATGCATTAAATCGCCATTTGGAAACTTAGATGAAAGCTAAGATGAAAGCCAGAAAAAAAGGAGAATAGAAAATGGCATACATTAGAGTGTAACAATTAAAACTTATCACCTAGAATAAATAATATGAATTAGTCAGGCAAGATTAAATGTGCTATACTAGCAACGCAAAAATAAATCAGAGCACTGACTGGAAAGACCAGAGGTAAAAAAATACCTCTGTTTTTTTTATGCAAAATAAACACTCAGGAGGAGAATGATATGAAAAACAAAAAAATGTTAGCAATGATGATGGCAGGAGCTCTGGCTTTGTCCAGTATGACAGCTTGTGGAAAAGAGGCAGAAAAAAAATCAGATGCGGATGTGGATATTGTCATCGGAACGGCAAATGGCTCTCTATGTCTCGCACCACTTCATATAGCGATTGACAACGGATATTTTGAAGAAGAGTTTGCGGCAGCGGGAGTAACCTGGAGAGTAGAAGAAATTGATATGGGTAACATAGCAGACCTTGTTGCATCAAAAAAAATAGATGCATCAACGCAGTTAGCAGGAGCAATGATTCCACAGATCGACAACGGACTTGAAATTACATTCACAGCAGGAATGCATACAGGATGTACAAGAGTATATACAAAGAAGGATTCGGGAATTGAATCTGTAGCAGACCTAAAAGGAAAAAAAATAGGCGTACCATCTCTTGGTGATTCATCAGTAGTTGCACTAAAGAGAGCTTTATTCGATGAGGGAATCGGTGTATCAACAGACAATCTTGAAGTAGAGTGGGTAGTATATGGATTAACAGATTTACCACTTGCGCTGGAAAATGGAGCAGTAGATGTAGTAGCACTGCACGATCCGGTTGCTTATAATGCCGAGCAGGAATATGGCTTTAAAGCAATTTTAGACCTTAGTACGGATGAGAAGTTTAAGGATGAGTATTGCTGCATGTCCTTTGTAACAAAAAATCTTGCAGAGAAGAATCCGGCAGCAGCAAGCGCTTACACAAGAGCAATCTTAAAAGCAAGTGCTTTTGTACAGGCAAATCCAGAAGAAGCAGCAAAAATCCAGATCGATAATAATCAGTGCTCGGGAGATTTAGAAATAAATGCAAAACTACTTAGCTCATATAACTATTCACCATCAGTAAAAGCAGCATCACAGACCATTTATAATGCGGGAAGTGAGCTGATTAGAATCGGAGAACTAAAGGCATCAGACCCAAATAAATTTGTGGAAAGTGCATTCACAGTATTTGAAGGTGTACCAGATTCATATAAATATGAAAGCGGTAAATTTGTAGAAATAAACTAGAAGTATTGAAAGGCGTTTTTTATGAAAAAGAAGATAATAGGTTATATAAAATTCATATTACCTTTTTTAGCCATTCTTTTATCGTTTTTTGTCTATTACTTTGTAAAAGATAATGGAAAGCAAAAGAAAATGGAGCATCCATATTATTTATATGTGGTAATAGCAATAGGAATAGTCATTTTAATAGAACTTATTCTAGGACTATTTATAAAAGACATAAGAATCAGGATTTATGATAAAGCTCCATTTTTAACAGGATTAATACTATTCTTATTACTCCTTAACTATGTAACAACAAAGACCACACTACTTCCAACACTATATTTCCCATCACTAGACCGAATTTTTGGATTAATTGTGGAAGAAAGGCTTTTTTTATTAAGTAATGTATTTGACTCATTAAAGCTTTTAGTTCAAGGTTTTTTGTGGGGAGGAACAGTAGGATTTTTCACAGGACTGATGCTAGGCTACTTCAAAAAAGTAGGATATTGGATAAACCCGGTAACTAAGGTAATCGGACCTATTCCGACCACGGCCTGGATACCGCTCGCATTATCCACCTTTCCGACAACACATAGTGCTAATGTATTTTTGATAGCATTTGCGGTATGGTTTCCGGTAACGCTAATGACAAGTAGCGGAATACAAAGTGTAAACAATGTCAATTTTGAAGTAGCAAAGACATTAGGAGCCTCAACCAGGTACCAGATACTACATGTCGCAATCCCAGCAGCAATGCCGAGCATTTTTCTAGGAGTATTTTATGGAACGGTATCATCCTTTGCAACTTTAATGGCAGTTGAGATGAATGGAAATTCCAGTGGAATCGGATGGTATATAAACTGGCAGAAATCAGTTATGTTATATGATGGAGTATACGCAGGCTTGATCATAATAGCAGCCATTTGTTCATTACTTCTTACGATACTATTCAAAGTCAGAGATAAGGTACTTGTATGGCAGAAGGGAGTAATAAAATGGTAGGAGAAATCAGAATAAATAAGGTATATAAGCAGTTTCCAAATGTAGATCCAAGACAGGAGGACATAGTAGCCTTAAATGGATTTTCACTAGATATAAAGGCGGGCTCGTTTGTAAGTCTAATAGGACCATCAGGCTGTGGTAAATCAACTTTGCTCAGAATTATAGGAGGACTCGACGTTCCGACCTCAGGAGAATTGTATCTAGATGAAAAAAAAATAACAAAGCCAGGAAGTGATAGAGGCTTTGCGTTTCAGGGGTCAAATCTTTTCTCGTGGCTTACAGTAGAAAAAAACATAGCATTTGGCCTTAAGGCAAGAGGAAAGTATAAGGAACAAAAAAAGGACGTAGATGAGTTTATAAAATTAGTGGGCCTAGAGGGCTTTGAAAAATCATACCCACATCAGTTATCAGGTGGCATGCAGCAAAGAGCATCTTTAGCTAGAGCGCTTGTAGGACATCCATCAGTTCTTCTCTTAGATGAACCACTAGGAGCATTAGATGCCTTCACAAGAATGAACATGCAGGATGAAATCTTAGACTTATGGAAAAAGCATAACATGACAATGGTCATGGTAACTCATGACGTAGATGAAGCCATATATATGTCAGACAGGGTAGTAGTAATGTCAGCAAGACCATCAAAGGTGGAAGCAGTTATAGATATCAATCTGCCAAGACCACGCGCAAGAGCGCAGGATACCTTTCAAGAGTATCGAACCAAAATTCTTGAAGTTTTAAATCTCGGCGGAAAGATCGACGAAATAGAGTATTACTTATGATAAAGAAGGAAATTAAAAATGAAAAACCGTGTAATTAGTTCAATCGTATTTATCTTATTAGGAGCATTTATCATCTTAACACCAACTGTATTGTTTCGAGTATGTGACAGCACAGAAATGAAAATGTCCTGCTATTATACTGAGAAGGCTGAAATAGGAGTCGGAGCTGTCATAGCAGCACTTGGCCTACTTAGCCTCTTTACGAAGGATGCGAAAATCAGAATAGGCTATAGCGTATCACAGCTATTAAATGCTGCACTTGTATTAGCACTGCCGCTTAAATTAACAGGTTTTTGCAAAATGAAGAGCATGGACTGCCAAGTACGCACTTTGCCAGCTCTTATTGTGGGCGCTGCATTTATCGTGATAGCAGCAATAGTGAATATAATTTATTTATCTAGAAAAGGTAAGGAGCAGTAATGACAAAACAATACTTTCTTCAAAAAACCAAGAGGAATCTAAAAAAGAATATATTTTTGATAATTATAATCATGGTCTTGATGCTTCTTCTTTTTGGAGAGAGTGTAATCAATACGAGCATGAATAAGGGCGTTAAGAATCTAGAAAGACGCCTTGGCGCAGACCTTATGATAGTACCAAAAGGATCGAAGGAAAACGCAGAGAATTTATTGATAGAAGGACAAAGAAGCAATTTCTATTTTAGCAGAGAGGTCTATGAAAAACTAAAAGAGCTAGAAGGAATATCAGAAATAACCGCACAGTGCTATTTGAAATCGTTATCAGCAGACTGCTGTTCTAGTGAGGTCGAAATAGTATTATTTGATCCAAAAACAGATTTTTTAGTTCAGCCATGGATCATGAAGGAATATGGTAAATCGCTGAATGAGAATTCTGTAGTAGTAGGATACAGTGTTGCTGTATTAGAAGATAAAACCATAGAACTGTTCGGAGAAAAGTTTTCGGTTGCAGCTCAGATGACAAAAACCGGAAGCAGCCTTGATAACTCAGTATATTTTTACTTTGATGCAGAAGAAAAAATAGTGAAAAAAGCTGAGGAAAAGGGAGTGATTTTTACACAGACTCAAAAAGATAATGATATCATATCCACGGTCTATATAAATTTAAAACCGGGCAACAGCCTATCAGACGTGTTGAAACAGAGCCATCTATTAATAGGAGATGAATTTGAGGTGGTTTATCCAAAGGAACTTACAGCCTCGATGGAAAATCACCTTAAAGACATAAAAAATATAGTTAATATTCTAGTAAAAGCCACTGCGTTAATATTATTTATCTTATTGTTCTTGATCATAAACATATCTATGAATCAAAGAAAAAGAGAAATCGCACTTTATAGAATTACAGGAAGTTCAAAACGAGGAGCAGTAAAAATGCTCTTAATAGAATTTATAGAGGACAGTATCTGCGGAGTTATAATAGGAGGAATAATAGGAATAATAGTTATCATCCCGTTTGGATCTTATATAGGAAGGCTGTTAGAGATGCCGTATTTAGGACCAGATTGCATGGAGACTATCAGTCTGTTTGCCTTGTATTTAATAATAGTTATATTAATAGTATCTATAGCAGCCCTCTATCCTATTATTCGCATATGCAGCATGCAACCGTATTTAGCGCTTCGAAGGGAGGCTGAATGAAAAAGATCTTAGAAGCAAAAAACCTGAATATGTCCTATAAAAATAATCAAAAAATCATATTAAAGGATGTAAATCTAAAGTTTGAAGAGGGCGATTATGTAGCAATAATGGGAGAGTCAGGCAGCGGAAAAAGCACCCTGCTAGCTTGTCTGGCAGGGATACTTAAACCAAGATCCGGTGAAGTTATCTGGCAGGATGAAGACCTATATAAATTAAACGACCTCCAATTATCAAAGCTTCACAGGAATACCATCAGCTATGTTCCACAAAGCAACGTTTTCCTAAAGGAATACAGCATCCTTGAAAATCTTTTGTTTCCGTATA